>Ga0209487_1000058_pt1 | contig 102403 bp, 113 predicted proteins | sample Poulit2012_FD_187524 | JGI IMG/M metagenome (GOLD analysis project Ga0209487, IMG submission 187524) | Agricultural soil microbial communities from Georgia to study Nitrogen management - Poultry litter 2012 (SPAdes) (version 2) | ecosystem: Environmental > Terrestrial > Soil > Agricultural...
ACATGGATGGAGTAAGTGCAACGTTGATTTCTCAACATTTAGCGATTTTGCGAAGTAAAAATATCGTTAAAGGGGAAAGGGATGGAAATAAGGTTAAATATTCTATGACTGATGAAACAATTAACGACATGTTAGAGATGGCTAAGAAAGTATTTAAAAACCAATTATCACAAACAATATCAATGTTAAATGAAATGGATACGTGATTTTTATGAAAAGATTAATTCCGTATTAAAGGAAGTAACCACTTTTGTGAAAAAATGGTTACTTCTTTTCGTGAAAAGGTAAAATGATACTAGAAACTTTTCCTGGATGTTCTTAGATAAGCGAGTATTACTTGCTAAAATATTGAAATTATTTTATAGTATAAAAAGAAGCATTTATTATATTACTTTTTTTAGCAATCAAATGATTGCGCTTACATGTTGGCTATTGCCAATTTTTATTTGCTAGAAAATGAATGAGTATTCATTCAAATATGAGATTGGAGGATTGTTTAGATGAGTTTTAACATTAAAAAGGCTGTTGTTCTCGGATCTGGAATTATGGGTTCTGGCATTGCAGCCCATCTTGCAAATGTCGGTATTGAGACGTTGATGCTTGATCTCATACCAAAGGAATTAACGGATGAAGAAAAGCAAAAGGGACTCACTTTAGAAGATGCTGTCGTGTGTAATCGAATTGCCGCACAAAATAAACAAGCTCTTTTAAAACAAAATCCATCGCCGCTTACAACAAAGAAAAATTTAGATTTAATAACAGTAGGAAATTTTGAAGATGATATGGATAAAGTAGCCGAAGCAGATTGGGTAATTGAAGTTGTTGTTGAAAATTTAGACATTAAAAAACAAGTGTACAGCCAAGTTGATGAACATTACAAAGAAGGTACGATTGTAAGCTCAAATACATCGGGAATTTCTGTTGAAGCGATGATTGAAGATTGTTCAGAAGAATTAAAGAACCACTTTTTAGGAACACACTTTTTCAATCCGCCTAGATATTTAAAATTACTTGAAATAATCCCGACAAAAGACACGTTACCAGAAGTTCTTGAGTTTATGAAGGCCTTCGGTGAAAACGTTTTAGGGAAAGGTGTCGTTGAAGCGAAGGATACACCTAACTTTATCGGAAATCGAATCGGAACATACGGACTCCTCATCACCGTTGAAGAAATGTTAAGTAGTGGCTTAAAAGTTGGAGAGATTGATTCGATCACAGGAACTTTAATTGGAAGACCCCGAAGTGCGACGTTTAGAACGCTCGATCTTGTTGGGTTAGATACGTTTGCCCATGTGGCGAATAATGTTTATGAACAAGTAACGGGTGAGGAAAAAGAAGTCTTTAAAATTCCAGACTTTATGGAGAAAATGCTTGAAAATAAATGGTTTGGAGAAAAGACACGTAAAGGATTTTACGAACGTGTAAGGGGAGAAGACGGAAGTATCATTTACGAAATCGATCCTGAGACTTTCGAATTTTCCAAGCAAAGTAAATTAGAAACACCAGCCGTTCAACAAGCAAAACAACAAAGAGGTTCTCTAAACCGCTTAAAAGCGTTAGTTTATGCAAAAGAGGATAAAGCGGGAGATTTCCTCTGGACTGTTATGAAGCGAACCTTTTTATATGCAGCTGAGCTTGTCGGTGAGATTTCTGACGATATTGTAGCGATTGATCAAGCGATGAAATGGGGCTTCGGTTGGGAATATGGACCGTTTGAATCCTGGGATGGTATTGGGGTTGCAGAATCTGTTGAACGAATGAAGGAAGAAGGAGAGACTATTCCAGAGTGGATTGAAAAGATGTTAGAAGAAGGACATACATCTTTTTACACTGACAAAGATTTTGTGGATTATTATTTTGATCATGAATCACTAAAGTATGAAAAAGTAGAAACGAATGAAAGAGACATTGATTTACAGAAGCAAAAGGATGTTCACGGTGTTGTTAAGAAAAATGCCGGAGCTAGTTTAATTGATTTAGGAGATGACGTACTCGGTTTAGAATTCCATTCCCAAAGCAATGCGATAGGTTTAGATATTATTCAATTAATCAATCAGGCTATTGATGAAGTTGAAACAAAGGATTATCGTGGCCTAGTTATAGGAAATGAAGGACGAAATTTCTGTGTCGGAGCAAACTTAGGCCTTATGTTAATGGAAGCTCAAGACTTTAATTTCTTTGAATTAGAACTAGTCGTCCGTCAATTCCAAAATATGGCGATGAATATTAAATATGCGGAAAAACCCGTAGTAGTCGCACCTTTTCAAATGACCCTTGGAGGGGGAGCAGAAGTTTCTTTACCTGGAGCAGCTGTTCAAGCACAAATGGAGACCTATATGGGTCTTGTTGAATTTGGAGTAGGACTCATCCCGGGTGGTGGAGGTACGAAAGAGTTATATTTAAAGATTTTACGTAATTTTGCGGATGAAGTAGATGTCGACTTACACAAAGTTGCCAATCATGTGTTTGAAACGATTGCAATGGCGAAAGTATCAACATCTGCCGAAGAAGCAAAAGAACTAGGATTTTTAGATAATAATGACCGAATTAGTGTTCATCCGGATCATTTATTATATGACGCAAAACAACGCGTGATTGAACTTTCAGAAGCTGGTTATCAAGCACCAAAACGGGAGAAAATTCCAGTTGTAGGTGACGCTGGTTATGGTGCGATGTTACTCGGTGCAAAATCATTACAATTTGGTGGTTACGCATCCGAACATGACGTGAAAATTGCTGAAAAGTTAGCTTATGTGTTATCTGGTGGTCGAATTCGTGAAGGAACAGAAATTGATGAACAAGTCATGCTTGATTTAGAAAGAGAGGCATTTTTAAGTTTAATTGGTGAACCACTTACACAACAACGTATGCAACATATGTTAGTGAAAGGAAAACCGTTACGAAACTAAGATGAGGAGGAATCGATTGTGAAAGAAGCAGTGATTGTTTCAGGTGCAAGAACACCTGTTGGAAGAGCAAATCGAGGAACATTAGCAAATACACGTCCAGATGATTTAGCTGCACTAACAATAAAAGAAACGTTAAAACGAGCAAACAATTATGACGGAAATATTGATGATGTCATTATCGGATCCGCTATGCCGGAAGCAGAGCAAGGAATGAATATGGCAAGAAATATTGCCGGCCTTGCTGGTTTGCCCCATGTAGTTCCGGGAATTACGATTAATCGTTATTGTGCTTCTGGTTTACAAAGTATTGCCTATGCAGCAGAACGAATCATGCTCGGACATGCGGATACAATTATTGCCGGTGGAGCGGAATCGATGAGTTTAATACCAATGGGTGGTCACGTTATTAAACCAAACCCAAAACTCGTTCAAGATGCCCCGGGTTACTATATGGGTATGGGACATACAGCAGAGGAAGTCGCCAATCGTTTTGATGTATCTCGTGAAGATCAAGATGCTTTTGCAACAGCAAGTCACCGGAAAGCAGCTAAAGCGATTGAAGAAGGGAAATTTAAAGATGAAATCGTTCCGGTAGAAGTTGTTGAGCGAGTCATTGGTAAAGATAACAAAGTCGAAGAAAAGACAATTATCTTTGATACTGATGAAGGAGTTAGACCGGATACAAATGAAGAGGTGCTTGCTACATTAAAACCAGCCTTTGCTATCAATGGTTCGGTGACAGCAGGGAACTCATCACAAATGAGTGATGGTGCAGCCTCGGTCCTCGTTATGGAACGAGAAAAAGCTGAACGAGAAAATTTAACTCCTTTAGCAAAGTTTCATTCCTATGCTGTCGGTGGGGTTGAACCAGAAATAATGGGTATTGGACCCGTTGAGGCCATTCCAAAGGCATTAAAACTAGCAGGGCTTGAATTATCAGATATCGGTTTAATTGAATTAAACGAAGCTTTTGCATCCCAATCCATACAAGTTATTCGTGAACTCGACTTAAATCCCGATATCGTTAATGTAAATGGAGGGGCTATTGCCCTTGGGCACCCCTTAGGATGTACAGGGACGAAATTAACATTAAGTTTGATTTATGAAATGAAAAGGCGAAATGTAAAGTACGGACTCGTCACAATGTGTATCGGTGGCGGAATGGGAGCTGCAGGAGTTTTTGAACTTTTATAAAGGAAGGATAAAAGTAGCTTACACTGAAGGTTTAACAAATTCCTTCAGTGTAAGCAAATATGATTAAATTTTAAAATATGAAACAGAAAGGATGTACAAAAAATGAGTGAACAGAAAGATAAGTTAATGAAAGGCGGAGCATTTTTAATTGAAGATGCGAAGGCTGAAGATATTTTCACACCGGAGGATTATACCGATGAGCATAAAATGATCGCTCAAACGACTGAAGATTTTGTCGTTGGAGAAGTGTTACCTGTTATCGATAAATTAGAAAATCATGAATTTGAATATTCCGTAAAGTTGTTAGAAAAGGCCGGTGAACTTGGGTTATTAAGTGCTGATATTCCTGAAGAATATGGGGGATTAAGTTTAGATAATATTAGCTCCTCCTTAATTACAGAAAAGTTTTCTCAAGCCGGAGGATTTTCAGTAACGCATGGAGCACATGTTGGAATTGGAACATTACCTATTGTATTTTTTGGAAATGAAGAACAAAAGGCGAAATATTTGCCGAAACTAGCAACGGCTGAACAAATTGCGGCTTATGCATTAACAGAACCATCCTCAGGTTCAGACGCTTTAGGGGCAAAAGCAACAGCGGTATTAAATGAAGAAGGTACCCATTATATTTTAAATGGTGAAAAGCAGTGGATTACAAACTCAGATTTTGCTGATGTATTCATCGTATATGCGAAGATTGACGGAGAACATTTTTCAGCATTTATCGTTGAAAGGGATTTCCCAGGAGTTTCTGTTGGTCCAGAAGAAAAGAAAATGGGAATTAAGAGTTCTTCAACAAGAACATTAGTGCTAGAAGATGCAGAAGTCCCGGTTGAAAACTTACTCGGTGAAAAGGGCCGTGGTCACATTATAGCGTTTAACATTTTAAATGTTGGTCGGTATAAGTTAGCGATAGGAGGTATTGGTGGTGCCAAGAGGGGTATTGAACTTGCTACGAAATATGCGAATGAACGGGAGCAATTTGAAACACCAATCTCACAGTTTACATTAACGAAAGAAAAGCTTGGAACGATGGCCGCTGAAACGTATGCGAATGAAAGTGCCGTATATCGTACTGTTGGATATTTTGATGAACGAATGGGTTCCTTAACAGATGAGCAGTTAAAAGATGGTCGAGAAGTTGCTAAAGCGATCGCAGAATACCAAGTTGAGTGTTCGATGCATAAATATATGGGAACAGAGTTATTAGATTATGTTGCCGATGAAGCGGTTCAAATTCACGGTGGTTATGGTTATATGGAAGAGTATGAAGTCGAGCGAATGTATCGTGATTCGCGAATTAATCGAATTTTTGAAGGAACAAATGAAATTAACCGCTTACTCGTTCCAGGAACACTTCTTAAAAAGGCAATGAAAGGTGAATTGCCATTATTCCAAGAAGCTCAAAAACTTCAAGAAGAATTAATGACAATGATGCCGGAAGAAGTAAGTGATGAAACATTAGAACAAGAAAAATATTTAACGAAAAATGCGAAGAAAATTGTCTTATTAGGAGCAGGACTAGCCGCACAAAAATATATGCAAGACATTGAAAATGAACAAGAAATCTTATCAAATTTAGCAGATATGGTTGCAGAAGTTTACAACATGGAATCAGCTGTTTTACGGACGGAAAAGGCAATTGACCGTTCTGGAGAAGAGGTAAATAAGCAGAAACTACTTTACACAGAGGTATACGTTCAGGAAGCTATGAACCGTATTGAAGCCAACGCAAAAGAAATATTAATCGCCGTAGAAGAAGGCGACAACTTACGAATGATGCTTTCTGCACTAAGAAGGTTAACACGTCATACACCGAAAAATGTCATTGGCCTAAAACGTGAAATTGCTGATAAAATTATCGAAGAAGAAAAGTATGTCGTTTAAAAATAGCTTTTTCGACCTAAACCCTCTGCACGATTAGCAGAGGGTTTATAATTTATAAGGATATGTTATAATGATGAAAACAATTTCATGGAGGAACACACATGGCAGTAACGTTTTATCATTACCCAAATTGCAATTCTTGTCGCAAAGCAAAAAAGTGGCTAGAAGAAAACAATATCGAATACATTGATAAACATATTGTGAAAGAAACACCAACTAAAGAAGAAATTTTACAATTTTTTCGGTTAAGTAATGAGAAGCCAAGGCGCTTTTTTAACACAAGTGGAAAAGTTTATCGTGAACAAAATATGAAAGATAAAATTAAAGATGCTACAGAAGGAGAAATGGCTACATATTTAGCATCAAATGGTATGTTGATTCGTCGACCAATTATTACAGATGGTAAAAATGTAACCATCGGCTATAATGAAGATAAATTACGCGAAGTATGGCTAGCTTAAAATAATGCGCTTTAGTAGAAAAATATTGTTATAACTTGTATATTGAATATGGATTAATTAACGGAGGGATTAAAAGTGAATTTACCAGAAGAACTTTATTATTCAGAAGAACACGAATGGGCAAGAAAAGAAGATAACAGAGTGTATGTAGGAATTACAGATTTTGCACAATCAGAGCTCGGTGACGTAGTATTCGTTGAATTACCAGAAGAAGGTGAAGAGTTTGATGTAGGTGATGCTTTTGGTACAGTCGAATCCGTAAAAACTGTATCTGAGCTTTATGCACCAGTAAGTGGAAAAGTCGTTGAAGTAAATGAAGACCTTGAAGACAATCCAGAGTATGTTAACGAATCCCCGTATGAAGATGCATGGATGATTGTTATTGAAATGGATGATGAGGCAGAATTAGACAATTTACTTTCCAGTGAACAATATAAGGAAGTTATTGAAGAATAAATTTTAAAATAAAAGGCTAGCTTGTGTCATGTTCACATAGTTGGCCTTTTCTTTACATTATAAGCCTTTGCCATCATGTAAAAGGGTGTTTTTTATGGTGTTTGAAGAACTAGAAAAAATCATTATTGTCGAAGGAAAAACAGATAAACAGCAAGTTGAAAAAGTAATAGATGATGATGTTATCGTTGTTTGTACCCATGGAACGTTTGGTATTGAGAAGTTTGATGAGTTATTAGAAGAATATCAACTAGATGATCGAGAGGTTTTTATTTTAGTAGATGAAGATGAAGCGGGACATGAATTGAGAAAAGAACTTCGAGCAGAACTTCCCCATGCAGAACACATATACATTCACGGGGAATATCGTGAAGTGGCCACAACCCCAGAAACTGTTTTAGCACCTTTACTTATTAGCAAATATATCCATGTCAAGCCAATTTATTTGAGATAACTAGGTATTTTAATCATGATTTTCTCAATGAGTAATAGCTAACTGATAATATACAGGTGATTTTCTTGCAAGAAATTACGGAAGAGATATTAAAAAAAGATAATCTTTTACTTTATATTCATACACCCTTTTGCGGAACTTGTCATCTTGCTCGTTCTATTTTACAGCAAATAGAAACTGTGCTAGGAAAAGAGATTTTTTACGAAATGAATGCATCTTTTTATCCGGATTTCATGCACGAATATAAGATTAAAAGTGTTCCGTGTCTATATATTAAGGAAGATGGGGTTGTGAAAGAGAAGATATATACTTTCCATTCTATGGCAAATATCGTTCATCATTTATCAAATCATGTTCCATATATATTCAAAAAATAACTTTTACAAAAGAATGAGAAAACATAATAGGAATGAGTTGAAAATAATTCTCAAATAGCTTAACATTATAATGAGAATAAAATGATAATGGATATAAAATATATCCAATCAAGTAAAAAACTATATATTTGGAGGTATAGTCATGGCAGAAACATTAGAAATAAAAGATTTACATGTCGAAGTAGATGGACATGAAATATTAAAAGGAGTAGACATTACAATTAACGGAGGGGAGTTCCATGCGATTATGGGGCCAAACGGAACAGGGAAATCTACGTTAGCCGCAGTTATTATGGGACATCCAAGTTACGATGTTACAAAGGGAAGCATTACGTATAACGGAGAAGACGTTCTTGAAATGGAAGTTGATGAAAGAGCTCGAGCCGGTCTTTTCTTAGCAATGCAGTATCCAAGTGAAATAAGTGGAGTAACAACTTCCGAATTCTTACGCACAGCTATTAATGCTAAACGTGGAGAAGGTAATGAAATCCAGTTAATGGAATTCATTCAAGAACTTGATGGTGCATTAGATACATTAGAAATTGATCAAAAAATGGCACAACGTTACTTGAATGATGGTTTCTCTGGTGGAGAGAAGAAGCGTAATGAAATTTTACAAATGATGATGTTAAAACCAGGAATTGCTATTTTAGATGAAGTCGATTCCGGTTTAGATATTGATGCCTTACAAGTAGTAGCAAACGCTGTGAACGAGCAACGAAGTGATGCTTTCGGATGCTTAATTATTACCCACTATCAGCGCTTATTAAACTATATCAAACCTGATTTTGTCCATGTCATCATGCAAGGACGTATCGTTAAGTCTGGTGGACCAGAATTAGCAGAGCGTCTTGAGGCAGAAGGTTACGAGTGGATTAAAGAAGAACAAGGCATTGAAGATGTCACTGTCGGGAAAAATTCTTAATAAGTGCTAGGAGGGGTAGAATAATGACAGTAACAACTGATTTTCCATATAACAAAGAATATGTAGAAGATTTTTCAAAAGGTAAAAATGAACCTGAATGGATGAAAACATTACGCCTTCAAGCTCTCGATCAAGTAGATTCACTCGAATTGCCAGAACCAGATAAGACGAATATTCGACGTTGGAACTTTACAAGTTTTAAACATTATGCTGAAGGTGAAACGATTGAATCCTTAACAGATTTACCAGAAACATTACAGGAATACTTTGATCAAGATAACATTCCTGAAAATGTATTGATTCAAAGGAATAACACAGTTGCTTATGTTCAAATGAGTGACGATTTAAAAAATAAAGGTGTTATTTTTACAGATATTTTTACAGCTTTACAAGAACATTCTGACTTAGTTCAAAAATATTACATGACAGATGCTGTATCTGTCGATGAACATAAATTAACAGCCCTTCATGCAGCATTAATGAATGGTGGCGTATTTATATATGTTCCAGAAGGTCTAGAATTAGAAGAGCCTTTACAAACAATATTTTGGCAGGAAGATGATGAGATTGCATTGTTTAATCATGTCATTCTTGTTGCTGAAGATAATAGTAAAGTAACTTATGTCGAAAATTATATTTCGAAAAGTGAAGATACAGAAACAGTAGCTAATATCGTTTCCGAAGTTCACGCTGGAAAAAACGCTAAGGTGTTGTACGGAGCAGTTGATAATTTTGGTCCAGCAACAACAACATATGTAAACCGACGAGGAGTAGCGGATGACTATGCTGTTTTAGATTGGGCCCTTGGACAAATGAACGAGGGAAGAACGGTCTCGGAGAATGTTTCCGTATTAGTCGGACAATATTCTAAAGCCTATCCAAAAACAGTAACAGTTGGTAGAGGTAGACAAATTCAAAACTTTACCGCCAGAACTCACCATTATGGTAAGGACACTGACGGACAAATTCTCCAACACGGTGTATTACAAGAAAGAACTTCTGCCATTTTTAATGCGATTGGAGAAATTGAAAATGGGGCGACTCGATCTAACGCTGAGCAAGATTCACGGATTTTAATGTTAAGTGGAGATGCACGAGGAGATGCAAACCCAATTCTTCTCATAGAAGAGGACGATGTTACAGCAGGTCACGCAGCGTCTGTTGGAAGAATCGACGAAATGCAACTTTACTATATGATGAGTCGAGGAATTACCCGTGAAGAAGCTTCACGACTTATCATTCACGGATTTTTAGAGCCAGTTGTAAGTATTTTACCAATTGAGTCCGTAAAAACTCAGTTGAAACATTTAATTGAAAGGAAAATCGTGTAATGGATGTTAAGTCCATCAAAAAACAATTCCCTATATTGGATCAGGAAATAAATGGTCATCCTTTAGTATATTTAGATTCAACAGCTACTGCACAAAAGCCGATTCAAGTGATTAAAGCACTCAAAAATTATTATGAAAAGGATAATGCAAACGTCCATCGTGGTGTTCATACACTTGGATCCAGAGCAACGACACAATATGAGGATGCAAGGGAGAAGGTTAGACAATTTATTCATGCGCGTAGTTCCGCAGAAGTTATTTTTACTCGCGGAACTACAAATGCCCTTAATATGGTCGCTCACGGTTACGGGAAACGACATTTAACAAAGGGCGATGAAATTGTTTTAACCGAAATGGAACATCATAGTAATATTATTCCATGGCAGCAAGTCGCTAAAGCAACAGGAGCGACATTAAAATATATCCCTATGGAAGAAGATGGAACGGTTACATTAGAACAAGTGAAAAATACGGTAACCGAAAACACAAAAATTGTTGCTATTACACATGTATCTAATGTTCTTGGGACGACAAATCCAATTAAGGAAATTGCTGAAATCGCTCATAAACATGGAGCAATCATCGTTGTAGATGGTGCACAAGGAGCCCCTCATCTAAAAGTTGACGTTCAAGATATAGATTGCGACTTTTATGCGTTTTCAGGGCATAAAATGGGAGCTCCTACAGGAATTGGTGTTTTATACGGTAAGCGTGAGTTGCTAGATGAAATGGATCCAGTTGATTTTGGTGGAGAAATGATCGATTTTGTTGAATTATATGATTCAACGTTCAAAGAACCACCTTGGAAGTTTGAAGGTGGTACACCAATTATTGCAGGCGCTATTGGTTTAGGAGCTGCGATTGACTTTTTAGAAGAAATAGGATTAGATAAAATAGAAGCTCATGAGAAAAAACTTGTAGAATATGCATCTGAGCGACTAAAAGCAGTTGATGATTTGGTTGTATACGGTCCGCAGAATCGTTCAGCGATTATTACATTTAACTTAGGAAATATTCATCCTCATGATGTTTCTACAGTTCTAGATGCATATGGGATCGCCATTCGAGCTGGACATCATTGTGCACAACCGTTAATGAAATGGCTTGATGTAACGGCTACAGCACGGGCTAGTTTCTATTTATATAACACCGAAGAAGATGTCGATCGGTTAGTCGAAGGACTTTTAAAAACAAAGGAGTATTTTGGGGATGTCTTTTAACAATCTAGATGCTTTATACAGACAAGTTATTATGGATCATTATCAGCACCCGAGAAACCGTGGAACATTAGATGATGAGACAGTTTCTTTTGAAATGAATAACCCTTCATGTGGCGACAGAATTATGGTACACTTAGATGTCAACGATGGTATCGTTACTGATATTAAGTTTGAAGGAGAAGGTTGTTCCATTAGTATGGCTTCGGCATCTATGATGACAGAAGCTGTTAAAGGTGGAAAAGTGGATGAAGGATTAAAGATGTCAGAAACATTTTCTCAAATGATGTTAGGAGAAGATGTGAATATAAATGAATTAGGGGATATCGCCGCCCTTCAAGGGGTGTCACAATTCCCTGCGAGAATCGATTGTGCAACTCTCGCATGGAAAGCCTTTGAAAAAAGTGTGGATAAATAAAACTAAGGAGGTTTTATAAAATGGCAAGAAAAGCACCAGAGATTGGTGAATATAAATATGGTTTCCAGGATCGAGACGTCTCTGTCTTTAAAACCGAAAGAGGCTTAACAAAGGAAGTTGTTGAAGAGATTTCTCGAATGAAAAATGAGCCAGAATGGATGTTAGAAGAGCGATTAAAAGCTTTAGATATATTCTTTAGTAAGCCAATGCCCATGTGGGGTGGAGACTTATCAGAGTTAGACTTTGATGAAATTATTTACTACGTCAAACCATCGGAAAAGCAAGGACGATCATGGGATGAAGTACCAGAAGAAATTAAAAATACGTTTGAAAAATTAGGTATCCCAGAGGCTGAGCAAAAATATTTAGCTGGAGTTTCTGCTCAGTATGAATCTGAAGTTGTTTATCAAAGCTTGGAAGAAGATCTAGCAGAAATGGGTATTATTTTCAAAGATACAGACTCAGCTTTACAAGATCATGAGGAATACTTTAAAGAATATTTTGGAACAGTTGTCCCAGCATCTGATAATAAGTTTTCCGCACTAAACACAGCTGTTTGGTCAGGTGGTTCATTCATTTATGTACCGAAGGGTGTTGAAGCAACAGCACCACTACAAGCATATTTCCGAATTAACCAGGAAAATATGGGTCAGTTTGAAAGAACATTAATTATTGTTGATGAAGAAGCATCTGTACATTATATTGAAGGATGTACAGCGCCAATTTATTCAACAAACTCACTCCACGCTGCAGTTGTTGAAATAATCGTAAAGAAAAATGCAAGCTGTCGATATACTACGATCCAAAACTGGTCAAATAACGTATATAACTTAGTAACAAAGCGTGCAACAGTAGAAGAAAATGGACTCATGGAGTGGATTGATGGAAATATGGGTTCAAAATTAACTATGAAGTACCCATCTATTTTACTCCGTGGGGAAGGTGCTCGTGGTGTAACAATTTCTATTGCTTTTGCAGGAAAGGGACAGCACCAGGATGCAGGAGCAAAAATGTATCACTTAGCACCAAATACTTCATCATCAATCGTTTCGAAGTCTATTTCCAAAGATGGTGGAAATGTTTCTTACCGTGGAATCGTTCACTTTGGACGTAAAGGTGATGGAGCAAAAGCAAATATTGAATGTGACACACTCATTTTAGATAATGAGTCTAAATCAGATACAATGCCGTATAATGAAATTTATAACGATAACATTTCATTAGAGCACGAAGCAAAAGTTTCTAAAGTATCTGAAGAACAACTCTTCTATCTCATGAGTAGAGGATTAGAAGAACAAGAAGCAACAGATATGATTATTATGGGCTTCATTGAACCCTTTACAAGAGAGCTTCCAATGGAGTATGCGGTAGAAATGAATCGCCTAATCCGTTACGAAATGGAAGGTTCTATTGGATAAAGCATGATAAATCCCGTCACGGTACTTTCGTGACGGGTTATTTTTTTGCCTATTCTTCTATTTTTAAGATTGGCCACAGAATAAAAAAGTTTGTGTTGGTTAGGCATAAAATGGTTTATGGTATAATATAAAAGTGTCAGCTTAGGCTTCTATTCGAAATGTGATTGAATGGTCTTTTAATGTTTCAATAGTTGGATACAGCTCAAAGGTAAACAATCACAATCAATCTATGTTTGTGCATCTAAACATGAAGAAGCCTTGCTATTTCATGAATTAGCAAGACTCCTTTGTTTTTAAGAAAACATATTATTCGGTTTCTTTAATGTTTTGAAATAAATTAATGACAAAGGCAATGAGTCCTATACTCATAAGTCCAGCGCCAACAAAAGTAAATATATGGGCAAAACCTAGCATGTTTTTTACTTGAACCATAAAGGTACTTGCTAAAAATAAAGGTAATCCGATATTATATGCCCAAAAATGCACTTGACCTAAAGTGTTTTTTCCAGCTTTTGGATAGACACAATAAACTAAACCCATAATAGCACTCGTTGCCCAACCAGCTAAATTAACGTGTGCATGAGCAGAAGCCCACTTTAGTTGGAGAGAAGCAGACATAAATATTCCCATTCCAATACCAATGATTAAGTATAATACAGCGATTTTTAACCATCTTGGTCCCATATGTATCACCTCCATTATAGGTAATTATATTTGGTTTAACATTAAATGTAAAATAAATGGAACCGCTTTCATACAGTTAAATATATGTACCAAGCGCTGAGCTTTTGATATTATTGTTTATAGGAGTTTTAATTTATGCAAGAACAAATTTATTTTTATTATACAAACGATTTACATAGTGATTTTACGTATTGGCCTCAGGTCGTTCATTATTTTCATAAAAGGCGTATAAAACATAAACGTAAAGATGAAGCATGTTTTATCGTTGATATTGGAGACCATATTGATCGAGTTCACCCTATCGCGGAAGCTTTTATGGGCAAAGGAAATGTGCAACTATTAAATGAGGCAAGTTATGATGTTATTACAATAGGTAATAATGAAGGAATTACATTAAGTCATGATGATTTATTTCATCTTTATAATGAAGCACAATTTGACGTCGTTTGTTCAAATCTTAATAGTTTAACGGAGAAACAGCCAGATTGGTTAAATAAAGTGATATATAAACAAACTGCTTCCAATGTGAAAATCGCCATTTTAGGATTAACGGCAGCTTTTAATCCATTTTACAACTTACTCGATTGGCATGTAGAGGAACCGACGGAAACATTACATAATGAGTTAGCGCGATTGACTGATGACGTTGATATCGTGATTTTATTATCTCATTTAGGATTAAATGAGGATCGCTCAATCGCTAAAAACTTTCCACAAATCGATCTCATTATCGGTGGCCATACACACCATCTATTAAAATCAGGTGAAATTGTTCGGGAAACTCTTTTAACAGCTGCAGGAAAACATTGCTCACATATTGGAGAGGTTATGTTATTATGGGATCATGAGAAAAAGAAGCTTGTACAAAAAGAAGCGTATGTCACAAATATTACTCATATGAAAAAAGATGAAAAAACTGTTCATGTAATCAAAGATTTACAGGATAAAGCTCATGATAAAATGTCACAAGTAATTGCAGAAACAAAGGAACAACTTACGGTAAATTGGTATCAAGAAACATTTTTGATGAAAAAGTTAACAAATACATTAAAAAAATGGACAAAGGCAGATTGTGCGATGTTGCCATCAGGGTTATTATTAGATCATTTACCTGTAGGTGAAATTACTTTGGGAGATGTTCATCGCATTTGTCCACATCCGATAAATCCTGTTGTCGTTAATGTTTCGGGGAGAGAAATCAAGGAAATCGTTAGAGTCGGACAAACGAAAGAGTTTATGAATCTTCATTTAAAAGGATTTGGTTTCCGAGGAAAAGTAATAGGAAAAGCAGTTTTTTCAGGAATCACTTTTGATACTAAAAATAAAAAAGACCATTATATTAAAGATGTTTTTATTAATAATAAACGAATAGTAGATGAAAAAATATATTCTTTTGCAACGGCTGATATGTTTATTTTTGGGCGATTACTACCGGAAGTGGCGAAATCGAAACGGAAGGATTTATTTTTACCCGAATTTATCCGCGATATACTCGTACATACGTTATATAAAGTATAAGCTTTGTAACATCATATCCACCTTTGCATAAAATGTACAGATGCTAAGAGGAGGTATATGATGATTACTTTAAAACCAATTTCAATTAAAAATCACCAATTTCAAGGAATACACGTAAAGTTACCGAAAACAAATTTATTAATGATTAGAAATGAAGTAGGCTATATTATGTGTGGAGCCTTGGATGTAGATTTATTAAATGAGAAATTATCAGAGCGAAATATTATCGCAGGACGAGCCGTCGGTGTAAGAACGATAGAAGACTTACTTGATGCTCCATTGCAAAAAATAACAACGGCCTCAAAACAATACGGCTGGGAAGAAGGAATATCTGGTCGAGATGCACTTCTTAAAATATCTAAAATTCATATGTGATATAATGAACAAGATTGAAGTAAAGATAATGGATTTTTAAAAAAATATTTGCTATGATGCAAATTGTTATAAATATAATTACTTTTAGGGGATAACCATGAGATTAGTTCGCACAGATTCCATAAAAAAAGGGTCTGTTTTAGCACAGACGATATATAATGAAAAAGGTACACCTTTAATTAGGCAAGGTGTAAAACTTAGTGAGCGTATGATTCATCGTTTACGCTCACTAAATATTGGATTTGTATATATCGATGATGAATTAACAGAAGGTATTATAGCTGAATCAAGCATTCCTAATGATGTAAGAGTAGAAGCAATCCAGGAAATTAAAACATTGTTTACTGAACTTAGTGAGGCTGATTTGTCCGAAAGGTCATATTTGCTTTCTGAGAAAAATCATAAATTAACATCAATAATTGAAGGCATTGTCGATGAGATAAATGGAAAAGAGGAAGCCATATCAATGTTGGCTGATATGTTAGTTGCTGATAATTATACGTTTCAACATTCTTTAAACGTAGCCTTATACTCAATTGCTTTAGGAAAAAGTCTTCAGTTTAACCAAAGAAAGTTAAATGAATTAGGTATAGGTGCAGTTTTACATGATATTGGTAAAGTTTTTATTGATGATAAAATATTGTTAAAGCCAGGTAGATTAACAGACGAGGAATTTAAAACGATGCAGGCACATACAGAATTGGGCTTTAATTTTTTGAGAGAAAAAACTGACTTACCGAGTGTTATTGCCCATTGTGCTTATCAACATCATGAGAGATTAGATGGCTCTGGATATCCGAGACAGTTAGTCGGTGATGAAATTCATGAGTATGCACAAATTATTGGTATTGCAGATGTTTTTGATGCGGTTACGAGTGAACGGGTTTATCGACGTGCACTCCTGCCACACCAAGGGTTAGAAATTTTATATGCGGATGCTGTTCATAAATTTGATCGAAATTTTGTTGAGTTATTTAAAAAGTCGATCATCGTTTATCCAAATGGTATAACCGTTGAATTAAATGACGGAAGAAAAGGTATTGTATCTAAGCAAAATAAACATATATGTGATCGACCAATTGTACGGATTTTTGAAGAGCATGGTAAAGAAACAACTCCTTATGAAATAAATTTAGCTAAATTGCAAAATATAATAGTAGAAAACAGTTATATGGCTTAAAAGAAAAAAGAATAAAAATAAGTCTAAACCCCCTTCACTCAATCATAAGTTATTTGTAGGGGGTTATTTTATGTTTAATCGACGATTTCGGCTACTAACAGATGCAACACCACGCTCGCTTTTTTTACTAACGTCGATATTATTTTTGTTCGTTATATTTCTTACAATCTGGATTATAGATCGGGGAATCAAGCCGACCTTAATGGATATCGCTGAAGAAAAAACAATTGAATTTGCGACGAGAACAATTAATTCAGCAGTTAAATCAACGGAAAATATTACATTTGATGATTTAATTGATATGAATGTCGATAATAATGGGAACGTTTCAACCTTAGGTTGGAACTCTTCAGCCGTAAATGAGGCATTACGTACAGCCACAGATCGGGCTGAGTACTTTTTGTATGGGATGAATAAAGGCGAAACGTTAGACATTGATGACCCGGATTTAAAGCCGATTGAGTTTGGCGATTCCGTTGGTGATTTAGCGGCAAAAGATCCGACTGTTGTTGAAATCCCGATAGGTCAAGCAACTGGGAACACGATTTTAGCTAATTTAGGCCCAAAAGTACCTGTCCATTTTGAAATCGTCGGTAGCTTACGTTCTGATGTCGTCCATGAAATTAAAGAGTTTGGAGTCAATGCTGCATTAATTGAAATTTATATTCCTGTTACCGTAAATGTTCAAATTGTCATTCCTTTTTCTACATCTGTAGCAGAAGTAAGTACCCGAGTGTTTATTGATTCCCGTTTAGTGATGGGAAGTGTTCCAGAATTTTATAGTAGTGGAACAGATGGTCCATCAATATCTATCCCAAAGTATCGCTCAGAGGAAGACTAATTATTTAGTCATCGACTCCCATCTTTTTAAATATGGGTACGGATCGAAAGACCATTCGGATTTTCCATTATCTTTATACATGCCGTAATGCAAATGTGGTGGAAATTTCCCCATTGTTCCTGGAGGTCCGTATCCGCTTGAACCGACAAAACCTAGTAAGTCACCAGGAGAGACAATATCTCCGACTTCGATATTGTCCGCATAACTATTTAAATGAGCATAGTAGTGATATATGTTATTTATATCACGAATACCGATTCTCCAACCGCCGAAACGGTTCCATCCTTTTAACTCGACAACGCCATAAGTTGTTGAAAAAATAGGAGTGCCATAATTAGCAAATATATCTGTCCCTTCATGCATTCTTAATCCACCAAAACCACGCCGATCACCCCATGTACTACGGTAACTATAATTATGATCAGTGGAGACTGGGAATGTTCTTTCTGGCAAATATGTCGTATGAAACTTCTTAAATATCCGCGCTGTATTCATAATCGTTTTTACAGTTAAATCCCGTTTGTAAAAGTGAAAAAGAGCTATTTTTATATCTTCACGACTTGGTCCATAGGAAAGTAAGTAATGAGCAAAAGTATATAAAATATCTTCCTCATTTGTAATCGTAGCTTTTCCATCTCCATTTCCATCTTTACCTAATCCATTGAAAAAAGAAATTATACGTTCATCTTCTATGTATGAGACATTTCCCGTGCCATACCAAATGTGTTTAGGAATAGTAATTGAGATGAGTGGTTCATCCGAAGTATCTGTTAAAGTATTTCGTTCATATTGATCAACAGCTGCTAAAAAGTACCATGGTATATTCGTAACCGCTTCTGTTTTTTTATATAATTGAAGTCTTTGCTCGTAAATATCCTTTTCAGATTCCGCATTGATGAGTTTCGGATAAAACAACAATACAAAGGATAATATAAAAATTGCTCTTCTATATGACATCTTTGTTCACCACCAAAATTAAAGTTTTAATAGCTTAAATAATTATGATCATTTGATTTCATGTTCATTGTATGTAATCATTTGAATTACATCGACAGATGAAAAGGTAAGCTTAAATGTTTCATCCTTTTAATGATATCTTTACTAAATATAGTTTGGAACGGAAAATAAAAATCATACAAATTATTTTTATTTGGAAAATTTAAGCGACAGGGAGCTGAGAAGCATGGTTGTAGAATTATATGGCGAAAAGTATAAGCTTATTGAAAATAATAAAGATGGCTTTCAGAAAGAGGCTCTCCAAGAGAGGTATTCATCGATTTTAAAAAAGTATGACTTTATTGTCGGTGATTGGGGTTATGAACAATTACGTTTAAAAGGCTTTTATCATGATTATCGAAAAAATGTTGCTTTTGATGCAAGAATAAGCACGTTAGAAGATTATTTATTAGAGTATTGTAATTTCGGTTGTGCATATTTTGTATTGCAAAAAATAGATTAAATCGAGACGAAAGGTTCGCTCGATTTAATCATTGTTTTCATTGCTCATGTTTTCTTCATCATATTCTTTTTCATAGTAGGAGATATCTTCAAGGGCTTTTTCATGTTGTTTCGACCTAGGTGGTGCACCAAATGAACCTTCGGGAAATTCTTCAGGTGGTGTTGCTTTATTATTTAACTTTCGTTCATGTGCCTTTTGTAGTTCATGTTGTTTTTCTTCACTCACTGTCATCACCCCTAAGTATTAGGGTGACCAAAAGTTTACTTTTTATGAATCGAATTCTTTATTTCTTACATAGCCTCTAAAGTTTTCTTCAATCAATTTCCCGATTTCAAATATTAGTTCTTCATTTCCATTTTTGCTAATCACTTGGACACCGATAGGCATATTTTCTTCGTCGTTTCCAATCGGTACCGTTAGAGCAGGTAATCCCCATACATTTGCATAGGCTGTATAAGGCATATATTGCTTAAAGGTTTTCCTTATCGAGAATATTTCTTTAAAAATGTTTCCATGTTTTTGGGCTCCCGTATGATATACAGGTAAAATGAGAACCCGATCTTTAAAATGCTTATTTAGCATTTCGTCACCTTTTTGTAATATACTTTCGATTTCTTTTAACCTTTTTTTAGAAGGTTTAAAAAGAGTAGAACCAATTAATGCCCAAAGTAAAAATTCATGATATGGTGTGTTTTTCGTAAACTTTTCTTTAATATACGTAAAGACAACATTTTTCCTAACGCGATTAAAGGTTATTTTTTTTATTTCATCACTTCCATTGGCAGACATCATTTCTTGCCATAGTAAAGCACTGTCATTGAAATAGGGAGGGATATTTTGGTCAATGTTGAAATTTTTAGTTAAATAAGCCTCTATTTTTTGTATCGTTTTCTTTGATTTTGCGGATAGGGGAAAGGGCTGATCCTCTGGTAAAAATTGTATCGTTATTTGTTCAAGCTCTGTTTTCTCTTCATGTTTTTTCGCAATCAATTGATACATTCTTTTCATATCACGAACGGATTTTCCCATTGGTCCCGATGTAGACATGCGTTTTTGAATCGGAACAACTGTCGGAGGGAAGTGACCTGTTTGATCGATTTGAAACATGCCCGATTTAAATCCGATCACACCGTTTAAATGACACGGAAATCGAATCGAGCCGCCAATATCTGAACCAATTCCAGCAGCTGCCCCGCCGATAGCTAATATTGCACCTTCTCCACCACTTGAGCCTCCAGCTGTACGGCTCAAGTCCCATGGATTGTTTGTCGTACCATAAAGTTTATTAACAGATTCCTGAGCATAACATAATGTTGATGTGTTAGTCTTACATAAAACAATAGCTCCAGCATCTCTTAATCGTTTAACAATATGTGCATCCTTTTTAGCAATATTGTCCTTTAAATGGATAAGTCCTCCTGTCGTTTTCATACCTTCTACATCAAAAGATTCTTTAACACATATAGGAACTCCATGAAGCGGGCCTATAGGCTTTCCGTAGTTTTTTAGATATTGATCAGCATCTTTTGCCTCTTCTAAAGCAAGGTCAAATCGGTCCTCAACAATAGCATTAATTTTTCTTTCATTATTTTTCAAATGTATTATATATGTTTTAGTAATTTCATAAGATGTCATGTCACCGCTTACAATTTCCTCATATAGATGAGTCGCATCCATAGATAAAATGTCTTTACTCATTTTAATCCCCCTTTTTGTGCTATTTTTTCGCTTGTTTATATTTTACCATAATTCATGAAATTCCCTAAATTAGTTGGAAAATTATCTTTTATGTGTTGAACCTAGCAGATTCATGGGTTTACTTGTATGACATATGTTATAATATATGTAGACAATTTATGGAGGTTATACGTAATGTATTTCGTAGATCGACAAGAAATTAGAGATACTTTAGACTATATTGAAGAACTATTAATGACTTTTAAAAATCAAGAGACTTTTAAAACAAACGTTGAAAAACAGAGTTTAGAACGTATGACACATATGTTAATCGAATCAGTTTTAGATGTTGGAAGAATGATGATTGATGGATTCGTCATGCGAGATCCTGGTAGTTATGAAGATATTATTGATATTTTAGCTGATGAAAAAGTGATTCCAGATGAAGATGAGGAAGCATACAAAGCATTAATACGACTAAGAAAAATGGTCGTTATCGACTATTTAACAATCGAACACGATGTATTATATGAAACATTAAATGAACATAAAGATACATTACTTACATTTCCTAATTATGTTCGTAAATATTTAAAAGAGGAGTTAGATGTTCCTCACGCATTCACGAATGAGTAAGGATAGTGATATAAATGAGTAATCAATTGACAGTAAAAGAAAAGTTGTTAAAAGTGTTAAAAAAGAATGGTGAACAGACGATTAAGCAATTAACGGAGCATTTTTCAATTTCTGAAATTGCTTTGCGTAGACATGTGCAAGAATTAGTTCGTGAAGAGTTTGTTGTCCGACAAAAAAATCACCAAGAAATTGGCCGCCCATTTTATACGTATATGTTAACGGACAAAGGACATGACACTTTTCCAACACATGAACGGGCGATGTCACTTGAATTACTTGAAGACTTAGAAGAATTATATGGTGAAGAAGCGGTCACTGCAGTTTTAAATAAATGGTTAGAACGGGAAAAATCTTTACTAGAAAGCGAAGCAGACACAGATAACTTTGATGAAAAAGTAAAGAGAATTGCACAAGTACGCGAAGAATTAGGTTATATGGTAGAAGTGTCTAAAACTGAAGAGGGCGATTATACGTTAAAACATTATAACTGCCCTGTGTTTACAGTTGCTTGTGCATACAATCAATTATGTAAAAAGGAAATGAAAGTATTAGGTAGTATTTTTTCAGAAAGTGAAGTAGAAACAACGTCAATGATTACAAAAGGTGATAATTATTGTAAGCTAAAAATAAGACGACCAAAATATCAATCATGACAGTGAAAGAGTCTAGCCTTATGATAAGCTAGACTCTTTCTTAATCGTCTTGATGTTTCATCTCTTCATCTGCCATCATATGGGCGAGGCGACTTGAAGCAGCGGCGGCAATTGCTCCAACGATGTCATCCAAAAACGTATGGACTTCCCCGGTAGATTGATCATTTAAACGGGCTAGAATACCAGGCTTTTGTTTATCAATATATCCATAGTTTGTAAATCCGATAGAACCATAAACATTAACAATAGAAAGAGCAATGACTTCATCAATACCATACAATCCTTCATCGGTTTCAATCGTTTTTTGGAGTGGTTGTTCTAATTTGTTTTGTTCTGCGAGTTTATCTAATTGAACACCGGTAATAATTGCGTTTTGTACTTCTCGTTTTTTAAGAACTCTTTCTACGTTTTCTTTACACGTTTCTAACGTTAAATTTGGATGATAACTAGATTGTAAGTAAAAAACGAGTTCAGCCATGTCATCTATCGTAACACCCCGTTCAGTTAAAAGTTCTCTCGCTTTTCTTTCGAGTTCATTTCCCTTCACATGTTCCGTCATATTTTCACCTACTTCTTTATTTAACTTTATTTTATTCCTATAAATGAATGTCACGAATAAAAGATAGGATACCATCTATTTTATCACTTTTATTGATAATAATGAAGGAAGCAATTTTATTTTGAACATATAGCTCATGTAATATTTTATATAATCTTTTGTATGTTATCATCAGTGATAAAGAGAAACTGAGCGAAATTTTAAACGTTTACTTATCCATATGCTACAATACATAATAAGCAATAATGAAAGGAGCATATATTATTGAGTAAGCCTAAGGTTTATGTTACTCGAAAATTACCAGAAAATATCGTCGAACCTTTTCAAAAATACTTTGATATTAACATGTGGTCAAAAGAGGATGAACCTGTTCCAAGAAAAATATTGTTACAAGAAGTTGAACAAGTAGACGCACTGTTAAGTATGTTATCCGATGACATTAATGATGAACTTTTTCAACATGCACCGAATTTAAAGATTGTCGCTAATTTAGCAGTCGGCTTTGACAATATAAACTTAGCGGATGCCAAAAAGCATGATGTAGTTATAACGAATACACCTGATGTACTTACGGAAACAACAGCTGATTTAGCGTTCGGTCTATTAATGGCTACAGGTAGACGACTTATTGAAGCTCAAGAATACATACGAAAAGATAAATGGACAGATTGGGCACCATTTTTACTCGCTGGAAAGGATATCCATTATCAAACGATTGGGATCGTTGGTATGGGGCGTATAGGAACGGCAGTAGCAAGACGGGCGAAAGGTTTTAATATGCCGATTATTTATCATAATCGTTCGAGAAATGAAGAAGCAGAAAAAGAGTTGGGGGCAAAATACGTATCCTTTGATGAATTATTAACTGAAGCGGATTATGTCGTATCCCTTGTTCCACTATCTGAAGAAACGAAGCGTATATTTAATAAAGATGCCTTTGCTAAAATGAAAAAATCAGCAATTTTCATTAATGCAGGGCGTGGGCAAACGATGATAGAGGAAGATTTGTATGCTGCGCTCATTGAAGGGGAAATTGCGGCGGCAGGATTAGATGTATTTGAAAAAGAACCGATCAGAGCTGATCATCCATTAATGAAATTAGACAATGTCGTTTGTTTACCGCATATTGGTTCTGCATCGGTAAAAACTCGAGAAGAAATGATTGAACTTTGTTTTAATAATTTTAAAAACCTGTTTGATGGTAAAGATGTGTTAACAGAGGTTAAATAAAAATGGCAGACGAAAAAGTGTCTGCCATTTAAAAATTAAAATACTTGTTCGATTTCTTTTACGCCTGGAACTTCTGTTGTTAACGCTCTTTCAATACCTGCTTTTAATGTGATGGCTGAACTTGGGCAGTTTCCGCAAGCTCCCATTAATCTAATGAGGACAATACCATCTTCATCAACGTCAACTAGCTCAACGTCCCCACCATCACGGAGTAAAAAAGGACGTAATTTATTAAGCACTTCTTGTACTTGTTCTTTCATTGCTCTAAACCCCTTTCTTGTACTCATCTATAGGATGTATACATAGCGATTAATGTTTTATAAATAGTGTCTTCAATCTCCTTATATTTTAACGACTTTTAAGCAATTTGTAAATAAAACTGATTGATATTTCCATGAGTAAAATAATTTTATACATGACAAATGATAAAGGAGGAATAAAAATGTCAGAAAAAAGTGTGAAAATTACTGTATATGGAGCAGAGCAAATATGTCCAAGTTGTATTGGTGCCCCTAATTCCATAGAAACCTATGAATGGTTACAAGCTGCTATTGGACGCAAGTATAATCATCCAAATATTATTTATGAGTACATTGATATAGAAGCTGAACATGAAGATGAAAAACATCAAAGTTTTATTCAGAGAATCTTTGAAGAAGATTTATTTTATCCAATTGTTTTCGTCAATGATGATTTAGTAGCTGAAGGCATCCCAACATTAAAGCCTATATATGATAAAATTGAAAAAGCTATTAGTTAAGTTCTTTTTGAACATTTGTTATACTATAAATAACAAAAAATAATTGAGGGGAGGACTTAATCTTATGCCAATTACAATTACAGATGACGCTCGTAAGCAAATTAAAGAAATGATGAAAGAGGAAGACGCCGATGTTCGTCTGCGATTTGGTATAGAGGGTGGAGGTTGTAGTGGGCTTTCTTATAAATTAGGCTTTGAATATGATGTGAACGAAGAGTTAGATTTATTAATGGAAGTAAACGATATACCTGTCGTTATATTTCAACAAGATCTCCCGATTATTGAAAACTCCACTATTGATTTTAAGCAAAATATGATGGGTGGCGGGTTTAGTATAGATAATCCGAATGCACTCATTTCTTGTGGTTGTGGGTCCTCTTTTAGAGCAAAAGATTATGAGGGCGTACCAGAAAAGTGTTAAATTAAAAAAATACTTGATGCTAAAAAGATGGGACTGTTTATGATGAACAGTCCCATCTTTTTTATCTGTTTTAAAACATGTGTGTAGAGTGCCGAGGCTGGATTCGAGCTTTCGGATCGATATACTGCATAGCATTGTTTACAGCTGTTGGAGCATCGCCAAATCCTGTAGCAATTAATTTAACTTTTCCTGGATACGTATTAATATCCCCAGCAGCATATATACCTGGAATATTCGTTTCCATTTTTTGATTGACGACAATGCTATTGCGTTCTATTTCAAGACCCCAGTCAGCAATCGGACCTAAGCGAGAAATAAATCCATAATTACAAAGAACTGAATCGACATCAATGGTGATTTCCTTTTCTCCGCGGGTTTCTCGTAAAGTCATCGCTTCGATCTTTTCATCCCCGGTAATTTCAACAGGTACGTATGGTGTAATCACTTCAACGGAAGATTTATAAAGCTGATCAACGCTATGTTCATGAGCTCGGAATGCGTCCCGCCTATGAACTAAAGTTACCTTTTCTGCAATTGGTTCTAACATTAATGCCCAATCTACTGCAGAATCTCCACCGCCTAAAATAAGTACATGTTCATCTTTAAATTGTTGCATATCTTGAACAAAATAATGTAAATTTACTTCCTCAAATTTTTCAGCATTTTCTATATTTAACTTACGCGGTTTAAATGCTCCGTTTCCGGCCGTGATAATTATCGTTCTTGTATAATGAACATCCTTTGTGTTTGATGTTAATTTAAATGTATTGTCTTCTAACCTTTCAACTTTTTCTATCGCTTGCTCTAAAACGACAGTAGGATTAAACAGTTTAAGTTGTTCATTTAAATTATCAATTAATTGCTGAGCTCGAATTTTCGGAAATCCAGCAACATCATATATATACATTTCAGGATAGAGAGCAGTAAGCTGACCACCTGTATGGGGTAAACTTTCTATCAGTTTGACACTTGCTTGTCGCATTCCGCCATAAAATGCGGTAAATAATCCTGCAGGTCCTGCACCGATTATTGTAATATCATAGACTTTATGTGACATTATCTTTCCTCCAGTTTGAACAAATGAATTCATGTATTATAGTAACATATTAGCAAGTGAAATCGTATTGATTAAACTCTGTGCTGGTAATTTTAGTATTGAAAGAAAAATCATTAAAGTTTTTTAGTAAAAGTTGAAAGTTATGTATAAAAATATTATACTATAACATGTATGTTCACAGTTTCGACACTTTTCTCAGTTTAGTAGGTAAGATGAAAATACATAATTAGAGAAAAGAATATAAATTAGATAAGTGGATGTGATAGTTTGAGTAGTCCAAAAATTGTTATATTAGGTGCAGGTTATGGGGGTATCATTACAGCGGTTCGCCTGCAAAAGAAATTACGTGCGAATGAAGCTGAGGTTACTCTTGTTAACAAAAATGAATATCATTATCAGTCAACGGCTTTACATGAAAGTTCAGCAGGAACATTACATCATGATCGAACGCGAGTAAAGATTAAAGATGTTGTTAATTTTAACAAAATTAATTTCGTCCAAGCTGAGGTTATTTCGATTCAACCAGATGAGAAAAAGGTTACTCTCGCAAATGGGGACTTAGAGTATGACTATTTAGTCATTGGTCTTGGTTTTGAATCAGCAACTTTTGGAATTCCTGGTTTAAAGGAATATGCATTTTCCATTACAAATATAAATAGTGCCCGATTAATCCGTGAACATATTGAGTACAATTTTGCAAAGTTTCATAATGAAGTAGAGAAACAACAATCAAGATTAAACATTGTTGTCGGTGGGGCAGGTTTTACAGGGATTGAGTTTGTTGGAGAACTAGCAAATCGAATTCCTGAACTTTGTAAAGAATATGATATTGACCGTGCTCAAGTACGTATTATAAATGTTGAAGGAGCACCGACAATTATGCCAGGCTTTCACCCAGATCTAATTGAATATGCACAAAACTCTTTAGAAGCTCGTGGTGTAGAATTTATTACCGGAGCGATGTTACAAGAATGTACACCTGAAGGTATCATTTATGAGAAAGATGGGGAAAAGCATGAAATTCCAACGAAAACTTTAGTGTGGGCTGCTGGAGTAAAAGCAAATTCTATTGTTGAAGAATCTGGTTTTGAAACAAATCGAGGTAAAATTGAAGTAACACCAGAATTACGGGCACCAGATTATGATGATGTTTTTGTTGTCGGTGATTGTGCATTAGTTATGAATGAAGAAACTGGAAACCCATATCCACCAACAGCACAAATTGCTATTCAACATGCAGACACTGTTGCTGATAACTTATTACGAATCATCCGTGGTAATGATGAGCTAAAAACATTTGAACCAGTCATTCGGGGAACTGTTGCATCCCTTGGACATAATGATGCAGTCGGAGAAGTGTTTGGAAGAAATCTATATGGATGGCCGGCAACTGTCATGAAAAAAGCAATCGATAATCGATATTTATTAAAACTCGGTGGATTAGGCCTTATGTTTAAAAAAGGAAAGTTGAACGTGTTTTATTAATTAAATGAGTATGTATGGAAAGCAAAGACATTGTGTTTGTCTTTGCTTTTTTTGTTTTCTATTATAAAATAAAAGTTGGTATAGACGTCTTAATATTAGAGGAGAATAAACATGTTACAACTCGTAATTTCAAGTATACTTTATTTTGTCATGTTCTTCGGTTTAGCATTTATTTTAAATATGTTACTTAGAAGAACATGGCTTATGTCAATTTTTTATCCGATAATTATGTTTTTAGTTATTGGTGGACAAAACATATTTAAATATTTTACAAGCCCTTCAGATACATTTTCAGCTGCAATAGCAAATATAGAAAAAATCAATTACATAGACGTTATTGTGATCGGAGCTGGATTTATTGGAACAATTGTCTCAGGAATTGTAATTAAAATTTTACGAAGACGTGGATATCAAATGTTTTAAAACTATTACATGTAATTTGTAAAAAAGGGCTTTCTAAAAAGAGAGCTCTTTTTTATAGAAAATGTAAAAGTATAGCAACTCCAACTCCTAATAATCCACCGAAAAACACTTCAATCGGTTGATGCCCGAGCATTTCTTTAATTTCCTCGCGTTTTTCAATTTTCTCTTTATGTTTCCAATCCTTAATTTCATCAGCAAAATATTGAACATCTTTAATTAATTGGTTTAATAAAATGGCATGTTCGCCAGATTGGCGACGAACACCAGAAGAATCGAACATGACGATAATACTGAAAATAAGGGATACTGCGAAAGTAGGGGATTCAACACCTTCTATAAATCCAATGCTCGTAGTTAGTGCTGCAACCGCGGCAGAATGACTGCTCGGCATTCCTCCTGTACTAAATACTAATTCCGGTTTAAATTTCTTTGTTGCAAAAAAATGTATTGGAATTTTTATCATTTGAGCAAAAATGATTGAGATAAGTGCTGCCAAAAGTGATGTATTTAATAAAATGTTCATGAAACAATTAAACATCCTTTCTCTATTTTCCATTCACGACAAAAAGATAAATTTATCGTATCATAAACCTATTTTGTATGCATGGAATAGTTGTATGTATGAGTTTATTATGAGAAAGGGTTTTCGCAAATTTACGTACAAAGATAACGGCTAAAATTGTTAAGAAAACATCTTTAATCAGAAATGGAAGCATACTTATCCAGGCAGCAAAATATGTTATTTGAATATCAATAATAAATTTTATGGAAAAATACATATATGAAACACCAAAAATATAATTTATTATTAGTCCGATAAAAGCAATATACATATATGTATGCCCTTTATGTGACATAACCTTCTCTTTCAAATAACCAACAACAAAGGCGACTATGATAAAAGAAATAATAAATCCACCTGTTGGAAGTAACAAAGTCATTGGTCCACCCTTTAATCCTGCAAAAATAGGGATACCAATGAATCCTAAAAATGTATATATGAACATTGATAATGTACTAATTCTTTTTCCTAAAATAAAACCAGCAAGAATCGCGAAAAATGTTTGCAGAGATAGTGGTACGGATGTTCCGCCAATAGGTATAGCTAAAAAAGGAAACCAAACAGTTATATTTCCTCCTATAGCCATTAAACAAATGAATAAAGCCCCTAATGTTAAATGTATAGGTCTCATTAGGATGTCCTCCTTGTTTGATGTAATGAGCTAAAATTAAGCAGTGGACATGTCATATCCACTGCTCGGAGTATTATTTAGTTGCTGTTTCAAGCGCAATTTCCATCATATCGTGGAAGGTTGTTTGTCTTTCCTCTGCGGTTGTTTCTTCACCCGTAATGACGTGGTCAGAAACAGTTAATATCGTTAATGCTTTGCAACCATATTTTGCTGCTAATGTATAAAGGGCTGTCGTTTCCATCTCAACAGCTAAAACATTATATTTACCTAGAAGTGAGTTGATTTCCTTTGCATTATCACGATAAAAATTGTCACTCGTAAAAATATTTCCAACCCGTATGTCTAATCCTTTATCAGTACCGATGTCATAGGCTTTCTTTAAAAGATCAAAATCAGCAATTGGTGAGTAGTCAATATGATCAAAAACTAATCGATTCATTTGTGAATCCGTCGCTGATGCTTGGGCTAAAATGACGTCTCGAACATTAACATCTTCCTGTAGAGCTCCACACGTTCCGACACGGATTAAATTTTTTACTCCATAGCTTGATATTAATTCATTCACGTAAATGGAAATAGAGGGTATCCCCATTCCTGTTCCTTGGACAGATATTCTTTCACCTTTATACGTACCTGTAAATCCTAGCATACCGCGAACGTCATTGTACTGAATAACATCTTCTAAATATGTTTCTGCAATATACTTTGCACGCAAAGGGTCCCCCGGTAGTAATATCGTTTCTGCAATTTCTCCTTCTTTTGCTCCAATATGAACACTCATCATTATTCCTCCTTGAAATAATATAATTTCCTTACATACCATTATAGATGTAAGTGACTATTTTATAAAATAAAACTGAAAAACTTGTGAAGTCATGCTATGATATATATGATAAATATGAGGTAATAAAAAATAAAGTCTAAATAGGAGGACTAGACAATGCATAAGAAAACTTACAAAATTACTGCAGAAACTGGTGTACACGCTAGGCCAGCAACTCTACTTGTCAATAAAGCGGGTGAATATGAATCAGAAATTGAATTGCATTACAAAGATAAGAATGTAAACTTAAAATCAATCATGGGTGTCATGTCTTTAGGTATTCCCCAAGGCGCAGAAGTGACAATCACTGCTGACGGTCCTGATGCAGAAGATGCTATTGCTGGTATTGATGAGGTTATTAAAGAACATTTAGGGGAATAATAAAAAAGCTAGAGAGATAACACTCTAGCTTTTTTATTTAAAGTTTGATCTTTTATAATAATACTTATACACATCATTTAATCTTTGTAATGATAAATTATTAAATGGTGTGTCTTCTTCTTCTAGTTTATCCCTTAGCTCATAATATGCTTTTCTTAAAGATTCATCATAGCGGGGTACATCACCTTCATAGGCTTCAATCATTCGTTTACGAGCATTAATGCGTTCACGATGAGCTAACGCCTTACGCTCAAAAAAGGCAATACCTTCTACTTCTCCAGGATTATGTAAGTCACCTTGCTCAGGGTGTTTTAAAACAGCTAATACTTTCACTAAGGCAAAATTTCCTCGATCTTCTTCAAATTCAGCGATGTATTTTCCAGAATTATATTCTACTAGAACTAAATCTCCGTTTTGTAACTCCATATACAACAACCCCCTTTACTTATAATTGTGCCAAATTTTTAACAGATTAGCGAACTTTTTGTAGGATTGTTTGGAGTTTAAATAATATTTGTTATACTACAAGATAAGGATGTGAGCATAAATGTTTTTTAGCCTTTTTGAATATTTATTTTTTATGGATATGGACTTCTTATATTTTCCGGAAGATAAATCTGAGTATATTCGTGGGTTTTTCGTATTATTAATTTTCATGATCGGAGCATTACTTGCGATGCTTTTCTTCCATACACATTCGAAAAAAGAAGAAAAATATTATGATCATAAGTTTAAAGATATACATCGTTATGAAGAAGATGATAAAGACAATGAAGAAGTTGTGGAAGAAAATGCTAAAGAGGACAATGAATAACAATGTCTTCCTTTTTCCATGTTACAAGAGTCTTTCAATAAAATGCAGGAATTCTTTTTTTAAAATTCCTGCATTTTTTCTTATGGAAGAGCTTTGATAATTTGTGAGACACCTTTTTCAACGAACTCTTTTGGACAAGCAATATTCATGCGCATAAAATTTTTTCCTTCTGTTCCATAAATAAGGCCATTATTTAAAGCAACTTTTGCTTCATGTATAAGAAGTTTTTCTAAATTGTTTTTATCCATGGAAAGATTTCGAAAATCGAGCCAAAGTAAATAAGTCCCTTCAGCATCGATGACATTAACTTGTGGGGCGTGTTTCGCAAATTGTTCGATGACATAGTTTTTGTTTTCGTCTAGTGTTTGAATTAATTGTTCAAGCCACTTTTCACCATAATTATATGCTGCTTCAAGAGCATAGATACCTATTGTATTTAAAGTGCTTAAGCCAAATTTTTTAAGTTCAGCTTCGAATCTCTTTCTTATCTTTTCATTTGAAATAATCGTATAAGATGCTTGGAGTCCGGCAATATTAAAGGTTTTAGATGGTGACATAAAGGTAATCGTTTGTTCGGCAATTTTTGGTGAAAGTGTAGCAATAGGTATGTGAGTATATGATGGATAAATAAGATCTGAATGAATTTCATCTGATAAAATGAGTACATCATGTTTGATGCAGAGCTCGGCCATTTTAGTTAATTCTTTCTTTGTCCAAACTCGTCCGACCGGATTGTGTGGCGAACATAAAATAAAGGCTTTTACTCCTTCTGATAACCTTTGCTCAAAATGCTCAAAATCAATTTCATATTTGTTTGTTATTTTATTTAATTTGAGCTCATTTTTAATAACCTTCCGGCCGTGATTTTCAATGACTCGATAAAATGGAGTGTAAACTGGCGTTTGAATAAGTACTTTATCCTCAGGCTTCGTTAAGGATGTTATAGCTAAATGAAGACTCGTTACGATGCTAGGACTAAAGGAAATATGCTTTTTATCTACTTTCCATTCATGTCTTCTTTTCACCCATGAAGTAATCGTATGTATTACTTGATCATCAGTTGTTGTGTACCCGTAAATTCCATGTTTAGCTCGCTTTTTTATAGCTTCATTAACTTCCTTTGGTGCTTGAAAATCCATATCAGCAATCCACATTGGAAGTACATCTTTTTCTTGAAATAATTGTTCGGTTAAATCCCATTTAATTGAACGTGTATTTTTTCGGCTATGTACTTTAGAAAAATCCACCATGTAATCCCTCCTATATATAATTGTATTTATTATAGTAAACGTGAAGGGAATTGTCATTTTATAGATGAGTGTAAAATAAAGCAAAAAAAGGCAAGGCGCTTAATATAAACGCCTTGCTAAAACAGGGGAATACGAGAAAGTCTTACATTACATATAATACCCACATAAAACTTTTTTAAACATATTTTTTTAAAAAGTTCTGTACAAAAACTGTGCATATCTTTACTATGCTAATTCATTCACATATAATAGTATTAAATTCCAGAACAATGAAAGGAAGTAGTGAAAATATGACGAAAACAAAAAGCATATGTTCACAAATCGAACAAGCACGTAAACAGATGATACAATTAGCAAGGACTAAGGGCTATACATCTAAAAAGACAATTGAGGCGAGTAGACGTCTCGATCACTTAATGAATCGTTATCAAAAGCTACAGCAAAATAAATCGACATTTACCAAATAAACTCCTTTATTTTTTATGTGAATGAATATCAAGTTTTTGGATATACTAACATATAAAAACAAAGGAGTTTTTGATATGTTACAGCAACTTTATGAGCTACTCTATAAAATTCCCCAAAATATATTTTTAAGCTACATATGTGTCTTCCTTCTCATACTACTTACATATGTAATTTCTAAACCCCTTATTAAAGTGTTTATCCGCATGGAACATATTCTCTTACTAACCTTTATGATGTGCAGTCTAATTACTTTATTTTTGATAAGTTTCGCTTCGTCCATACATGAAAAGTATTTTTCCTTATTTGTTGTTCTTTTACACTGTTTAATTATATTTGGCGGTGTTTTAATTGGGAGGCGGGTTTATCTGTATATGAAACATAAATTTTATCAAAGCTAGGATATCGATATGTAGGACACCCTAGCTAAATGAGGTGATAAATTAATATTTATCTTTTTGTTTTGGAGGCCATTGTCCTAAAGAAGAAGGTGTATAGTAGTTTGAATAATATTTATCTCTCACACTTTTCTTTTTTGGTTGCCAGTTTAAATAATCATATAATATTTGTTTTGCAGTTGATAAAGACATTCTAACTCGTTTATTGCGATAGTCATCATCTAAATCACCTAAATGTTTCAACTGTTTAAAATCTTCTCGAGTTGGGGGGATATGAAAGTAGTATTCGTCTACTTTTATCAGAAGCATTGAATGTTGGTTACTATGTTTCGGTCGTTTCGTAAAATGTAGTCCAATTTTTTTTGCTTTATTTTCCCGCAATAGTTGATCGATAGCTCTTTTTTTAATCTCATATAAATGTTGGGGTTCAAGAGCTGCTTTAGCATGTCTATTCACTGTATAAATAGCTTTTGCCAGTTCTTCGGTCTTCATAAAATCACCCCTACCTTTTAGTGTTTGTTACTTTAAGCTTAACTGAACAGAAGGAGAGTGGCAAATAAAACAAAAGGTGCTTGATTGTTATTTACACATAAATACTATTGAATGGAGAAATTCGTTTCCCTTAGAAAGCAACAAATGAAAAATATTTACATATAATAAATCTAGATAAAATATAAAATTGGTACCTTTATTGTTGAAACATTAAAAGTTATGATAAACTAGTAGTGGATGAAATGAACTCCTTTACAATTGAATAATAAAAGTAAATGAAAAGGAGCATTTAAATGACTATACAACAGTTAACAGATATTCGTGTCTCTGATTTGATGATTGATGTTGAAATAGTTGCACATGTACAAGAAAACAATCCTTTAGAACATGCTCTACTTGTACTCGTGAAATCGGGATATTCAGCTGTACCTGTATTAGATGCTGATTATAAACTAGTTGGTACAATTAGTAAGACAGCCATCTTAAATGAAACCTTAGGACTTGAGCGGTTTGAAGTTGAAAAGCTAGCAAATTTAGAAGTAAAAGATGTGATGAAAACAGATATTCCTATTTTAAAAAAGGAGGACCGATTCATCGATGGTTTGAAGGCCGTCATCAATTCCCCATTCATTTGTATCGCAGATAATGAGGGAAATTTCGATGGTATACTTACACGAAGAAATATTTTAAAACAATTAAAGAGAGATTATTATTCAACATAAATGTTCAGGCAAAAACATCCTTAGTTATTCATTAAGGATGTTTTTCCTTTATACATAAAGAGTGTGATGAGTGATGGGTAGTACTACAAGTCAACAATTGAATCGACCTTTTATTTTAGCCTCGGTGATGCTAGGTATGTTTTTAGCAGCGATAGAAGCAACTATCGTAGCTACGGCCATGCCTAGCATTGTTGCCGATTTAGGTGGATTTTCCATGTATAGTTGGGTGTTTTCAGCATATTTATTAACGAATGCATCTACTGTACTTATTTTTGGAAAATTAGCAGATATTTTTGGTAGAAAACCAATTTATATTATTGGTATTACGATCTTCTTAACGGGTTCAACATTAGCAGGCTTCAGTCAATCGATGTCAATGCTTATTGCGATGCGATTTATTCAAGGGGTAGGTGCTGGTGCTCTAATGCCGATAGCAACGACTATCGTAGGCGATATATATAATAGAGAGGAAAGGGCAAAAATCCAAGGATATTTATCATCTGTATGGGGAATTTCTGCTGTTTCCGGTCCACTACTCGGTGGATTTTTTGTTGATGTTCTTAATTGGCGCTATGTCTTTTGGATGAATATTCCTTTAGGTATATTAGCGATGCTTGGAATTGTTATTTTCTTAAAAGAAAATATTGAAAAGGAAAAAGAACGAATCGGTTACTTCGGTTCAATTTTAATGATGCTTACTGTAAGCATCGTTATGATTATTTTAGTAGAAGGTGGAACAGGGATAAAGTGGAATTCTGCATTAATGTTTATATTAATTGGAATTTCATGTATATCTTTAATTGTTCTTATTCAGCAGCAAAGTCGTTCTATGGATCCAATGATACCGATTGAGTTGTGGAAATATCGTCTCATTATGATGGCTAATTTAACATCTTTAACGACGGGAATGATTACGATTGGTGTGACGAGTTATTTACCAGCATTTGTGCAAGGAATTATGGGTAAATCTGCAACGATTGCTGGATTCACACTAACTACAATGTCGATTGGTTGGCCGCTTGCTTCAATGATATCCGGGAGATTACTTTTAAGGATTGGTTATCGGAATACTTCCCTAATCGGTGGAGTGTCCTTACTCATTGGGTCTATTTTTTTTATGTTACTAACCCCTGAAAAAGGGCCTGTATGGGCAGGAATCGGCTCGTTTTTCATCGGTGTTGGCATGGGAATGACGAGCACAGCCTTTATCGTCGGTATTCAAACGAGTGTAGACTGGGAAATTCGTGGGATTGCTACTTCAGCAAATGTGTTTATGCGGTCTTTAGGAAGTGCATTAGGTGTAGCTTTATTAGGAGGATTATTAAATTCAATTATACAATCACAAATTAATGAAGCAGGACTTCAGGATGATATTTCAGTTGATACGGTTAATGAATTATTAGATACAGAAAGATCATTAGATATTTCACCAAAAGCTCAACAAATATTAGAAAGTGGTTTAACAGATGGTCTACACATTGTGTACATTGGTATGTTTATCATGGCTACGATAAGCTTTATATTTATTTATCTAATGCCAAAAGAAGAATGAATTTACAGAAAAAAAGCAAAAATAAGTTAAACAATTGGCAATTTATTTCGGAAACCGTTATATTATAAAAGACAAATTAATTTAGGGAGGGAATTCCTTGGATACATTTAAACGCTTAAAACAATTTTATTGGCCATATCGAAAACATTTTTTCTGGTCATTATTCTTTTTAATATTTGTAACGGCCATTACAGTTGTGTATCCAATCGTTTTACAACTTACGATTGATGAGGTTGTGTTACAAGATCGTTATCATTTATTACCGTATATTGCAATTGCTTTTTTAATAGCGATGGGAATTAAAAGTATTGCTACATTTTTACAACAATACTTAGGAGATTTATTTGGCATTACTTCTGTATATAAATTACGTGATGCGCTTTATAAAAAATTACAAGTACTATCTTTTAAGTATTATGATAATGCGAAAACGGGAGACATTATGTCACGTCTAACAGCTGACGTAGAAGGTTTTCGTTTCTTTTTATCTTTTGGTTTTGCCGAACTTATCAGAATAATTTTACTTATTTTGTTTAGTCTAACGGTTATGTTTTCTTATTCGATTCCCTTAACAATCGTAACGATGGCAGCCATGCCTTTTTTAGCAGTTATCGTTTTTCGATTTGATAAACGTGTACATCCAGCGTTTAGGGGAATTAGGAAGTCACTTGGAAGATTAAATACTCGAGTACAAGAAAATATCACTGGAATGAACACAGTTAAATCCTTATCACGGGAAGATTTTGAAATTGATCGATTTTCATCGAACAACGATAATTATCGTCAAAATTATTTAGATACTTCTGAAATATGGGCAAGGTATTTTCCGCTAATGGAATTCGTTGGTAATGTTGCGGCTGTTTCTTTATTAGCATACGGTGGTTATTTAGTTATTGATGAGCAACTTGGCTTAGGAAAACTTGTCGCTTTTTTTAGTTTAGTTTGGTACATTTTAGGGCCGCTTATGAACTTAGGATTCGTTATTAATATGTTTTCTCAAGCAAAAGCCTCTGGTGAAAGATTAATAGAAATTCTTGATGCGAAAGAAGACATTCAAGAAAATGAAACTGCCATTGAAACAGACATTCGTGGGCACGTAACATTTAACAATGTTACGTTAAAGTATACCGAAGATGATGATGCGGCTTTACGAGATATTAGTTTTGATGCACCTGCTGGTAAAATTATCGGACTTATTGGATCAACAGGATCTGGAAAAACGAGTATTACTCAGTTAATGACCCGATTTTATGAGCCAGTTAAAGGAGATGTTTTAATTGATGGGAAACCAGTTGAGCGATATCAATTAAAAACATTACGTAAAGCAATCGGATTTGTCTTACAAGAGGCATTTTTATTTTCAACGACGATTAGAGAAAATATAGCTTACGGAAATCCAGAGGTAACCGATGAAGAAGTTATCGCTGCTGCAAAAAGGGCACAAGCCCATGACTTTATTATGCAAATGCCTAAAAGATATGACACGATGCTTGGTGAGCGTGGAATGGGTCTTTCTGGCGGTCAAAAACAACGCATTGCTATTGCCAGAGCATTATGCATAGATCCACAAATTTTAGTCTTAGATGATGCCACATCTGCAGTAGATATGGAAACAGAGTTTGCGATCCAAAAAGCGTTACGTGAAGTGATGAAAGATCGAACATCGTTTATTATCGCTCATCGAATATCATCTCTTCAACATGCTGATGAAATAATCGTTTTAAATGAAGGTTATATTGCAGAACGGGGAACCCATGAAGAGCTATTAAGCCAAAACGGTATATATAAACGGATTTACGATATTCAATATCAAGATCGCGATGCTTTTATGCAAGAAGCTGAGTAGGGGGGAGGTTAATTATGGAAAAAACAGTGAAGCAAAAAGAAGCTCGTCATTTAACAAGATTTTACTATGCAACGGATCAAATTATCGAAAAACCGTTCAATTGGCAACAAATGTGGCGTTTACTCGTCTATTTAAAACCCTACTCAAAAACATATTTACCTGGTGCTATTATAGCTATGCTTGTCTCAACAGCGATAAGGCTTATCGTACCGATACTAATTGGTAGAGTGGCAATAGACGTTGCGATTAACAATAAAGATGTGACATTATTAACGACATTAGTTATCGTTATAGGAGTTTTATACTTATTAAATTATATTGCAAATATTTTACGAATCCGCTGGGTAAACTTACTTGGCCAAAATGTGATTTACGATATAAGACATCATTTGTTTTCACACGTACAGAGACTATCCCATCAATTTTTTGACTCACGTTCAGCAGGTTCGATACTCGTTCGAATATTAAATGACATTAACTCATTACAAGAATTATTTACAAATGGTATTATTAATTTACTAATGGATACTATTACATTAGTAGGAATTGTCGTCATATTATTCGCTTTCAGTCCAAAACTTGCTTTAGCGATTATGATTGTCATTCCATTAATGTTTTATATTTCAACGAGACTGCGGCGTAATATACGTCGTTCTTGGCAAAGTGTTAGATTACAGCAATCACGATTAAACTCTCATTTAAACGAAAGTATTCAAGGTATTCGTGTGACCCAAGCTTTTGCTCAAGAAAGAGAAAACACAGAGTACTTTGATGGTGTAAATACAGATAACTTTGAAGCATGGCGAGAGGCTACAAGAAGAAGTGCGATGTTTAGACCCTTTGTAGAGATGAGTAATGCTTTTGGAACAATAATTTTACTCGCTTATGGTTCCTTCCTCATACTACAAGGTGTTGATAGTGGAGGAATTGAAGTAGGAACCTTTGTTACATTTGCTTTCTTTTTAAATATGTTTTGGGAGCCAATTTCACGGCTCGGTCAGATGTACAATCAATTGTTAGTAGCGATGGCTTCATCAGAAAGAATTTTTGAGTTTTTAGATGAACGACCAAATGTTAAAGAAAAAGAAGACGCCCATGAATTCGATACGATGCGTGGGAAAATTGAATTTGAAAATGTTCAGTTTTCTTATGAAGAAGATCGCGTGGCATTACACGATATATCACTAACGATTGAAGAAGGCCAATCTGTTGCTTTAGTCGGCCATACGGGAAGTGGAAAGTCGACGATCGCAAACCTAATTAGCCGATTTTATGATCCACAAAAAGGAGCTGTCAAAATCGACGGTTATGATTTACGCGATGTAACGTTAGATAGTTTGCGCCAAAAAATTAGTGTCGTTTTACAAGATACATTTATTTTCTCAGGCACCATTATGGAAAATATCCGATTTGGTCGGCCTAATGCCACAGATGAAGAAGTTATAGAAGCGGCTAAATTAGTTGGTGCTGATGATTTCATTCAACGTCTCTCAGACAAATATGAAACGGAAGTAGAAGAAAGAGGAAGTATATTATCAGCTGGAGAAAGACAACTCCTCTCCTTTGCTAGAGCTTTACTTGCTGATCCAACGATTTTAATTTTAGATGAGGCTACAGCAAGTATTGATACTGAAACTGAGGTTAAAATTCAAGAAGCTCTTAAAAAATTACTTCAAGGAAGAACGGCAATTATTATTGCACACAGATTATCAACGATTCGTGAATCCGATAACATATTCGTCTTAGAGCAAGGACGTATTATTGAAAGTGGCGATCATGATGAGTTAATGGAACAAAAAGGTGAATATTACGGACTGATAAAATCCCAATTTGAAATGTTAGATAATATTTAATCAATCTCTATAGGAAGGAAATAATCCTTTCTATAGAGATTTTTCAATGAAACTCTATAAAATAAATCGAAAGAGCATATTTCCTATCTCCTCAAACATTTCTTTTTACAAAATGTATCATTTTATTATAATAATTATTGGATAAGATAATGGGAAATTATTACTACTAAAGAGGGAATATAATGACTATCTATGATTTTTCAGTGACTAAATAGAATGGGGAAAATCTCCCCGTATCAACGTATAAAGGGAAAGTCTTTATGATTGTCAATACTGCAAGTAAGTGTAAATTTACTTACCAATTTGAACAGTTACAATCCCTTTATGAAAAATGGAAAGATAAGGATTTTGAAATCCTAGGTTTCCCATGTAATCAATTTGATGAGCAGGAACCAGGTACAGCTAGTGAGGCGAGTGAATTTTGTCGTTTAAATTATAATGTAAGCTTTCCAATTTTAGAGAAAGTGTATGTAAACGGAGAGAAGGAACATCCACTTTTTCGTTATTTAAAACAACAGGCACCTTTCAAAGGATTTAATGAGTCAGATATTACTCAAAAATTACTTAAATTGAAACTTGAATCTAATTATCTTCATTGGGTAGTAGGAGATGCGATTAAATGGAACTTTACAAAGTTTTTAATTGATAAAGAGGGTGGGGTCGTCCATCGATTTAAGCCCTTTGAAGAACCGAAGACCTTTAAAGAAGAAATTGAAAAATTAATAGCAGTGTAAAATGATAAAACTTTATGAAATTAAGTATGGTCATCTTAATTTTCCCCTTTTTTAATTTGCATGTAAAAAGGAAAATTACAGATGACTTTTCTTATCTTTAGGTAAATAATAGACTTTAGGAAAGTAAATCCTGTAAAATTCAAGATACATATAATTTTTGTCTTATGCGAAAAGAGGGGTTGTATGAAAAAAGAGTTTGCAGTTATCGGTTTAGGTAGATTCGGTGGGAGTTTGTGTCAAGAATTATGTGAAGAAGGGATGCATGTTCTAGCGATTGATATTGATGAAGAGCGAGTAGATGCGTTTAAAAATGTAGCGACACATGCGGTAATAGCTGATACAACAGATGAGCTTGCTTTAAAAGATTTATCTGTCGATGAATTTGATCACGTAATCGTTGCTATTGGTGATGATATTCAAGCAAGTATTTTAACGACTGTCATTTTAGCTGATATGCATGTGAAGAAAATTACTGTAAAAGCACAAAATGATTATCATGCCAAGATTTTAAATAAAATTGGGGCTCATCAAGTAATTCATCCTGAACGTGATATGGGTAGACGAATTGCCCACAGTCTTATTTCTAACAATATTTTAGATTATCTAGAATTATCGGAAGAACATTCGATTGTTGAGGTGAGGGCAGGAGAAAAAATTGCAGGAAAATCTTTATTAGAACTAAATATTCGTGCGAAATATGGATGTAACGTTGTCGCAATTAAAGAACATAACAAAGATATGAACGTTTCACCTCATGCTGAAGAAAAAATTTCTGCAGACGATATTTTAATTATTATTGGTTCAAATGAGAGTATAGCGAAATTAGAAAAACATCTAATCGATATATAAAAAGGAATTCGGCTAAGATGAATTAGCTGAATTCCTTTTCGTTTATACTTCCATAATAATCGGTAAAATCATCGGACGTCTTTTTGTCTTTTCATATAAAAATGGCGCGATAACGTCTGTAATTTCATTTTTTATTTCCGACCATTGTGTTGTTCTTCGTTTCATCACTTTGTTTAAATGTTTGGCGACTAGTCGTTGTGCTTCATTGATTAAATCTTCCGATTCCCTCATATAGACAAATCCGCGAGATATAATATCGGGTCCAGCCGGAATTTTAAAGTTATCCATATCAATGCTTACGACAACGATGACTAATCCCTCTTCGGATAATATTCTACGGTCTCGTAAAACGATATTTCCGATATCACCTATACCACTACCGTCTACATAAACGGAACCTGAAGGTATTTTACCTGCAATTCGTGCACCTTTTTTACCAATAGCTAGCACATCACCGTTATCCATGATAAAGGAATTTTTCTGCGGTACACCACATGCTTCAGCAAGTAGTGTATGTTTCTTTAACATACGGTATTCACCATGCATTGGCATGAAGTATTTTGGTTTCATCAATCGTATCATTAACTTTTGTTCTTCTTGACTTCCATGACCTGATGTATGAATATCGCTATCAGGACCGTAAATGACGGTTGCACCGACCCTTGTTAATTGATCGATTGTTCGGCTCACACTTACACTATTTCCTGGAATAGGTGTCGATGAAAATACGACTGTATCATCAGGATGTAGTTGAATTTGTCGGTGTGTTCCGTTAGCAATTCTTGATAAAGCTGCCATTGGCTCGCCTTGAGAACCAGTACAAAGAATTGTTATTTTATGGGCAGGTAAACGGTTGATTTCATGTGTGTCAATAAATGTATTTTTCGGTGCTGTAATATAACCAAGTCGTTGGCCAATTTCTATGGAGGATTCCATACTCCTACCAAACACGGCGATTTTTCGATCGTGTTCAACGGCGGCTTCAACAACTTGTTGCAATCGATAAATATTTGATGCGAAAGTTGCAAAAATAATACGGCTTTTTGTTTTGCCAAATAAGTCTTTAATGTTTTCACCGACAAAACGTTCAGACATCGTGTAGCCAGGTATTTCACTGTTTGTACTGTCAGATAAAAGACAAAGTACACCATTTTCACCGATTTCAGCCATTTTCGTTAAATTTGCTGCATCACCTACTGGTGTAAAATCAAACTTAAAGTCTCCTGTATGAACGATATTTCCCGGTGGAGTTTTTACAACGACACCAAAGGAATCTGGAATGCTGTGGGTTGTGCGGAAAAAACTAACTGATGTTTTACGGAATTTAATAACATCATCTTCTTGAATTGTATAAAGTTTTGCTTCACGCAAAAGACCATGTTCTTCTAATTTCTTTTTAATTAATTCTATGGCAAGTCGTCCACCATAAATAGGTACATTTATTTCACGTAATAAATAAGGAATACCTCCGATATGGTCTTCATGTCCATGAGTGATGAAAAGACCTTTAATATCATCCTTATTTTCAATTAAATACGTATAATCAGGAATCACATAATCAATACCGAGTAATTCATCTTGAGGGAACATAATCCCCGCATCGATTAAAATAATTTCATCTTGGAATTGAACACCATATGTGTTTTTCCCAATTTCACCAAGTCCACCTAATGCGAATACAGCTGTTTGATCATTTTTTACAAACTTCATTTGTTTATAACCTCATCACTGTTTTTGCTCGAGTGACTTGAAAAAACTATTTTTCCTTTAAAAAATGCAAAAATATTCTTGTTGCTCGGGTAATTTCCGAGCAAAAAATTGTTACTATTCATTTAATCTCTCCTGTTTCTTCTTTTAAATTTACAATTCAATTATAATACGGTTGCTTTTTATGTTTTCCGCCCACTTAGCAAAACCGTAAAAATAAATATAGCATTGATATTATGAATAAATCGTTCATTGATTCACCTTTCCTTTTATGAATCGTTTTTAATACTCCTTTCTTTACATTTGAAAAGTAAAATCACGCACCGTTCAACCCATTAATTTATAGTATAATATGATTCAGGTAATTTTGAAATAAATAACTATCTTTTTTCCAAATCTTTTTTAAATGATATCATTATTATTATACGTTTACGAAATTTTAAACAAAAGGAGAAAAGAATATTGAGTAAAATGCTCATTGTCTTTGATATTGATGGAACGTTAGTAGATGAAGAAAAAGTTTTACATGAAAAAACAAAACAAGCGATTCAAATGTTACAAGAAAATGGCCATTATGTCGCTTTAGCAACAGGAAGGCCTACATTTTGGTATGAAGAAATAAGAGAAGTGTTAAACATTCAAACATACATAAGTTTTAATGGACAGCATGTTGTATATGAAGGTGACATTATTTATGAAAATCCGATAGAACAAAACAATCTTATGAAATTATATGAGGAAATATTGGATTTGCAATTACCAATGGCATTTTTAGATGATGAAAAAATGGTCGTTACTGAAGAAGATAATTATTTTATTAACAATTGCTTTATCAATTTGCTTGATGAGTATCCAAAAATTGAATGTCCGATTCAATTTGATCGAAGCTTTTATCAAGCCCTTATTTTTACGGATAAAAAATTACCTTCAAATATCATTGAACGTTATTCGATGTTTGATTTTTTACATTGGCATAAATATTCATATGACATTTTACCAAAAGGAGGATCTAAAGCAGTAGGTATACAGATACTCTTGGAACAATTACACGAAGAAAATATTAAAGTTTTTGCGTTCGGTGATGGAGCAAATGATATAGAAATGATCGAGACAGCAGATGTTGGAATTGCTATGGATAATGGGTTGCCATCCCTTAAGCAAAGAGCAGATTATGTTACGGATCACGTAGATGACTTTGGAGTTGTTAAAGCGTTAAGATATTATGATTTAATTTAAAAAGCTGGACGATATTACTCGGCCCAGCTAACCAAAACATTATTCTAACGGAGTTGAGTTTTCTGGAACAAAAAACGGATTATTTTCGTCTATATGATCAAAAAACATAACACCATTTAAATGATCGATTTCATGTTGGATAATAATCGCATCATAACCACGAAATCGATATGTTTTCTCTTCGCCATCGATATTATAAGCTTTTACAGTAACGCGAGCATGTCGATGAACATATCCTTCAACAGGTCGATCAACAGATAAACAACCTTCTCCATTAGATAGATATGATTTTTGCACAGAATGACTGATGATCCGTGGATTGATAAGTTGATACGTATGAGCTTTATCATTTTCATCAACATAATGAACAGCGATTAATCGTTTTTCGATCCCTAGTTGAGGGGCCGCTAACCCAACCCCAGAACGTAAATTATGTTTTTCAGCGATTTCTTCATCTTGACTGTTTTTTAAAAAAGTTAACATATCATGTAATAAATCGATATCTTCTTGTTTTGGAGGAATTGGTACTTCTTTTGAAGTAGCACGTAATGATGGATGCCCTTCTCTTACAATATCATCCATAGTGATCAATTTTCTCACTCCTATATTTATAGTATAATGATTATTGTTTTAAACGCCTATACAAATTAAACCTTATTTTATCATCAAAGGTCAAGTATAAAAAGCTTATGCTAGAATTCCATTAAAAATATGCTATACTTAAGTCACAAATTTAAACATAAATGAACAGGAAGAAGAGAGGTCAGTTATTCGTGAAAGTAAGGCGTTGTTTATTTGTCGGGCTAGTCTTGATATTAAGTTTAATTGGTTGTAGTAAAGAAGCTCCTATCACAGAACAAATTTATGAGCATTTAGAAAAATCCGTAGAACTTGAAAGTGATTATGCGGAGTATCAAGAGGAAATTTTAGAGTTGGAGCAAAAAGAACAAAATTTCTATGATGAAATTACAGATTTATCAAGTGATGAAATAGAGAAAATCAAATCATTAGCGTCAGATGCGATGGAAGTCATTAATGAAAGAGAAGAATTAATCGAAAAAGAAAAAGAAAGTATTGCCGCCTCTAAAGAGGAATTTTCAAAAGTTGAGAGTTTAATTGAAGAAATTGAAGAAAATGATGTCCGATCTAAGGCCGAGGAAATGTTTGATAAAATGATCGAAAGATATTCTACATATGATGAGATGAATGAAACATATCAAACATTGCTCAAATTAGAGAGAGAATTTTATGAAATGTATCAGGAAGAAGATGCAGATTTAGATGAAATATCTGCACATATTGATGAATTAAACGAAAGCTATGAACTAATGATTGATAAAAATGAATTATATAATGAGGCGACAAGTGAATATAATGAATTGAAAAAAGAATTTTATTCAGTAGCGGATATAAATGTAGTTTATGATTAAGTTAACAAAAGAGAATCCAACATTACGTTGGATTCTTTTTTTGGTTAAAATTAAATTGTACTAGTACAGTTGTTCAGTTACACTATAACAGCTCATTATTGGGTAAGTATAAAACAGAATTATATTAAATATAAAGTCAAAGTTATTGACCAATCATGACAAAATAAGTTAAACTTTATAGTAGTAATAATAAGTTGTACTAGTCGTTATCATAGATTTTATATAACAGTTATTTGCTAGAGTAAAGATGTAAAGATAACGAACATTGTTAGCAAACATTAAAAAATAAAGAAAGGAATGGTGACGAAACTTGAAACACAATTTAGAAAGTATTGAAAGTAAATTCACCACGTTTCAAATTTTGAATGAAGAAGGTGAAGTAGTTAACGAGGAAGCGATGCCAGACTTGTCTGATGAAGATTTAAAAGAATTAATGCGAAGAATGGTTTACACGCGAATTTTAGATGAGCGTTCTATTGCATTAAATAGACAAGGAAGACTTGGGTTCTACGCACCAACTGCAGGGCAAGAAGCATCTCAGTTAGGGAGTCAATATGCGATTGAACAAGAAGACTTTATTTTGCCAGCATATCGTGATGTACCACAATTAATTTGGCAAGGACTTCCGTTATACCAAGCCTTTTTATTCTCTAGGGGACATTATCACGGAAATCAAATGCCTGAAGGAATGAATGCGTTATTCCCACAAATCATTATTGGTGCACAATATGTTCAAGCAGCAGGAGTAGCTTTAGGGATGAAATTACGAGGGAAGAAAAGTGTCGCTATTACATATACAGGTGATGGCGGAACATCTCAGGGAGACTTTTATGAAGGTATAAATATGGCAGGTGCATATAATGTTCCAGCTATTTTCATCGTTCAAAATAACGGATTTGCTATTTCCGTCCCAGTTGAAAAACAAACAGCAGCCAAAACATTAGCACAAAAGGCTGTAGCAGCTGGTATGGAAGGCTATCAAGTGGACGGCATGGATGTTTTAGCTGTGTATGCAGCGACAAAACATGCACGAGAAAGAGCAATTAACGGTGATGGACCAACATTAATCGAGACAATGACATACCGATATGGACCACATACGATGGCTGGTGACGATCCAACACGTTATCGTTCAGAAGATCTCGATTCAGAATGGGCTAAAAAAGATCCGCTAGTTCGCTTTAGAAAATATTTAGAAAGCAAAGAACTATGGACCGAAGAAGAAGAAGAAGCGGTAATTGAGCAAGCAAGAGAAGAAATTGCAGAAGCGATTAAAAAAGCGGATGAGTATCCAAGACAGAAAGTTACTGATTTCATTGAGTTTATGTTTGAAGAGTTACCATATAATCTCAAAGAACAGTATGAGGAATATGCAGAAAAGGAGTCGAAATAAACGATGGCACAAATGACGATGATTCAAGCAATTACTGACGCAATGCGTACAGAGTTGAAAAATGATGAAAATGTACTTATTTTCGGGGAAGACGTTGGAAAAAACGGTGGAGTTTTCCGTGCGACGGAAGGACTCCAAGCGGAATTCGGTGAGGATCGAGTCTTTGATACTCCATTAGCGGAATCAGGTATAGGCGGCTTAGCCATAGGACTCGGATTACAAGGTTTTCGTCCTGTTCCTGAAATTCAGTTTTTCGGCTTCTTATTTGAAGTAATGGATTCAATCGCAGGTCAAATGAACAGAATGCGTTTCAGAACGGGGGATACACAGCATTCACCAATTACTGTTCGTTCACCTTTTGGTGGCGGTGTTCAAACACCAGAAATGCATGCTGATTCATTAGAAGGATTAATGGCACAAACTCCAGGATTAAAAGTTGTTATTCCTTCAACACCCTATGATGCAAAAGGGTTACTTATTTCATCTATTCGTGACAATGATCCAGTTATCTTTTTAGAGCATATGAAATTGTATCGTTCTTTCCGTGAAGAAGTACCTGAGGAAGAATATACAATCGAGCTTGGAAAAGCTGATATCAAACGTGAAGGAACTGACGTCACATTAATTGCATATGGTGCAATGGTTCACACGTGCTTAAAAGCTGCGGAAGAATTAGAAAAAGAAAACATTTCAGCAGAGGTCATTGACTTACGTACAGTATCACCTTTAGATATCGAAACAATTATTGCATCTGTTGAAAAAACAAATCGAGCAGTTGTCGTACAAGAAGCCCAAAGACAAGCAGGTGTTGCAGCAAACGTTGTGGCAGAAATTCAAGAAAGAGCAATTTTACATTTAGAAGCACCAGTTCTTCGTGCAACAGCACCAGATACAATTTATCCCTTTGCAGCAGATGAAAATTTATGGTTACCAGATCACAATGATGTCATTGAAAAAGTAAACGAAGTTATGAACTTTTAAATAAGGATAGGAGGTAAATAAGCATGGCATATGAATTTAAATTACCCGATATAGGTGAAGGAATTCACGAAGGGGAAATATTAAAATGGTTTATTGAAGTCGATCAAGAAATAGAAGAAGACGATATCCTTTGTGAAATTCAAAATGATAAAGCGGTTGTTGAAATCCCGTCTCCTGTTGAAGGAACGGTTAAAGAACTGCATTTTGCAGAAGGTGATATCGCAACAGTAGGTGAAACAATTGTATCCTTAGATGTAGAAGGTTATGTAGCACCAGAAGCAGAAGATGATGTTGAAGAAGAAGTAACACCTGAAGAACCAGTAGAAGAAAAGGTTGAGGAGAAACAAGAAGAGGTTACAGAAAAACGAGTAATCGCTATGCCTTCGGTACGTAAGTATGCCCGGGATAACGATGTCAATATTCAAGAAGTAACTGGTACTGGAAAAAATGGCCGTGTATTAAAAGAAGACATTGATCGTTTCTTAAGTGGTGAAGATACGGTTGCTGTAGATGAAGATGTAGCTGAAAAGGAAGCACCAGCAGCACCAGTAATCCCTGAAGGCACATATCCTGAGACTCGTGAAGAAATGTCAAGCATTCGTCGTGTCATTGCAGATGCAATGGTTAACTCGAAAACTAAAGCTCCACATGTTACACTAATGGATGAAGTGGATGTTACAGAGCTTGTTGCCCATCGAAATAAATTTAAACATGTAGCTGAAGAACAGGGGATTAAACTAACATTTTTACCATATGTCGTAAAAGCATTAATCTCAGCATCTAAAAAGTTTCCAATTTTAAACGCTTATGTTGATGAAGAAACTAATGAAATTGTTCATAAGCATTATTATAATATCGGAATTGCTGCAGACACAGATCGAGGTTTACTCGTTCCTGTTGTCAAAGATGCAGATAGAAAATCCTTATTTGATATTTCTGAGGATATAAGTGACTTGGCTACAAAAGCAAGAGAAGGCACATTAACTCCAGATGAAATGTCAGGAGCATCTAATACGATTACGAATATTGGTTCTGCCGGGGGCCAGTGGTTCACACCGGTATTAAACTATCCAGAAGCTGTTATATTAGGTATCGGTCGTATTCAAGATAAGCCAGTTGTTCGAGATGGTGAAGTCGTTGTAGCACCAGTCTTAGCATTATCACTTAGTTTTGATCACCGAATAGTTGATGGAGCAACAGCACAGTTAGCATTAAATCAAATTAAACGTTTATTAAATGATCCACAACTAATTATGATGGAGGCGTAACAAATGGTAGTAGGAGATTTTCCAGTTGAAGTAGACACGTTAGTCGTAGGAGCAGGACCAGGAGGTTATGTCGCAGCTATCCGAGCTGCACAACTCGGTCAAGACGTAACTATTGTAGACAAAGGAAATTTAGGAGGAGTTTGCTTAAACGTAGGTTGTATCCCATCTAAAGCGTTAATTCAAGCAGGGCACCAAGCACAACAAGCTAAAGGTAATGAAGAAATGGGTATTACAACAGAAAATGCAAAAGTAGACTTTACAAAAGTTCAAGAGTGGAAGGGTGGAATTGTTGACCGCTTAACCGGTGGAGTTGAAGCCTTGTTAAAAGGTAACGGTGTTGATATCGTACAAGGAGAAGTATACTTTGTCGATGAAAATAATGTTCGAATCATGGACGAAAACCAGTCACAAACATATACATTCAACAATTGTATTATCGCAACTGGTTCAACACCTATTGAAATCCCATCCTTTAAGTTTTCTGATAGAGTGTTAGATTCAACAGGAGCACTAGCCCTCGAAGAAATTCCTGAGAAACTCGTCGTTATCGGTGGAGGATATATCGGTGTTGAGCTAGGGACAGCTTATGCAAATCTTGGATCAGAAGTAACAATTATTGAAGGTGAAAAGGATCTATTTGGTGGTATGTTTGAACGTCAAATGACCCAAGTTGTCAAACGTCGCTTAAAAGATAAAGGCGTATCCATTATTACAGAAGCAATGGCCCAAGGTGTTGAAGAATCTGATGATGGTGTGAAAGTAACCTATGAAGCAAAAGGTGAAGAAGAAGTCGTTGAAGCAGATTACGTACTCGTTACTGTCGGACGTAAACCAAATACCGAGGAGATAGGATTAGAGCAAGTCGGTATTGAATTAGATAATCAAGGTTTAATTAAAGTAGACAAACAATGCCGGACAAATGTAGAAAACATTTATGCAATTGGTGATATCGTCGCTGGACAACCTTTAGCTCATAAAGCCTCTTATGAAGGAAAAGTTGCTGCAGAAGCAATTAGTGGTGAAAAATCAGAAGTTGATTATTTAGCCATGCCAGCCGTTGTATTTTCAGATCCTGAAATTGCAACTGTCGGATATACAGAAGAAGAAGCTAAAGAAAAAGGATACAATGCAAAATCTTCCCGCTTCCCATTTGCAGCGAACGGTCGAGCACTTTCCCTTAACGAAACAGATGGCTTCCTAAAGTTAGTTACAAGGGAAGAAGACGGTCTTGTCATTGGTGCTCAAATCGTTGGAGCAAATGCCAGCGATATAATTGCAGAAATTGGTTTAGCAATTGAGGCAGGAATGACGGCAGAAGATATTGCCCTTACCATTCATGCACACCCAACCTTAGCCGAGATGACCATGGAAGCAGCAGATGTCGCTTTAGGAAAACCAATCCATACAATGTAAATAATTATGCATAAGATGGCTATCATATATGGTAGCCATCTTTATTTCTTTTTACATCAGATAATCATCAGGAGGGAACAACTTGAGGAAAATAGCTCTTTTATTGACAATGACTCTTTTAATTTTAGGGGCTTGTGGTAAGGATTTAAACGAGACAAATAATAATGAACAAAACAATCAAAATAATATTGTTAATAATATATCTGAAGAAGTAAATAATACTGACGATCAAGATATACAAGATGAGCAGTCAGATAAGGAAGAAAATGATATAGCGAAGGAAGAAGTAGAAAATGTAGAACCTCAATACGAAATTAATGAAGTATGGTCTGTAGTACCTATTACAGAAGAGGCAAAAGAAAAAGTTGTTCTCTTAACCATCGACGACGCCCCGGAAAATTATGCCGTAGAAATGGCAGAAACTTTAGATAAATTAGATACACCAGCAATCTTTTTTGTTAATGGACATTTTTTAGAAACGGAAGAAGATAAGGAAAAATTAAGGAAAATTCATGACTTAGGTTTTGCGATCGGTAATCATACATACAGCCATGCAAATTTGGCTGAACTATCGAAAGAGGAACAAAGAGAGGAAATTGTTTCAGTAAATGATATGGTCGAAGAAATTATCGGTGAACGGCCTATTTTTTTTAGACCTCCTTTTGGAAGTTACGGAGACGAAACCTATGATATTTTAACGGAAGAGAATATGACATATATGAATTGGACGTACGGCTATGATTGGGAAGCTGAATATATGTCGGAAGAAGCGATTGCAGATATTATGATAAATACAGAGTTACTAAATCCTGGAGCAAACTTACTCATGCATGATCGCGAATGGACAAAGGATGCTTTGGCGGATATTGTACAAGGCTTAAGAGATAAAGGCTATGACTTTGTTGAACCAAAAATAATTAAACAATATTAAAAGGCACATTCCTCCCTTTATGACATACTATATAATAGTTGACATTACAATGTGTTATACTATAATTAAAGTGTGTTATTATTATGAGGGAGAGGTGGAGGCAAATCGGAACAATCGTTTGTCAAGGTTGTCAAAAGATAATCGAACACTTTAAGCATGAAAAGGTTTCAACTCTCTATGGAAAGTGTAAAAAATGTTTAAAAAAAACGAAAAATTGAAATGATAATCCAATGATCACGATATACTCCCCTTAAGGTAAGCAGGATAAAAATTAAAAATCTGTTTACTAAGGGGAGCTTTTTTTGGAATCTTTAACTTTTTAACAGAAATCATGTAAATTATAGGATAGAGATTACTAGCAAAGGGGTTTTAACATGAAGTGGGAGACACGAGTAACAAAAACGTTTAATATTAAATATCCAATTGTTCAAGGAGGTCTTGCCCATTTAGCATACGCAGAACTTGCTGCAGCAGTTTCCAATGCAGGCGGGCTAGGCCAAGTAACAGCTATGAGTTTGCCAAATCCAGAAGCATTACTAAACGAAATTAAAAAGGTAAGAGAATTAACTGAAAAACCTTTTGGTGTAAACTTTGCGATCGGCCAACATAATCGATCCTATGAAGAAATGGTACAAGTTGCTATCGATGAACAAGTTCCTGCAATCTCAATTACCGGAGGAAATCCTACAGGCATTATTGAAATGGTTAAAGGCCACCCAATAAAAATTTTAGTTTTAGTTGCAGCGAGACGTCAAGCTGAAAAAGCAGAAGAATTAGGTGCGGACGCGGTAATGGTCGTTGGACAGGAAGGCGGTGGCCATATCGGAAGAAGTGATACTGGGACGATGGTATTAACTCCACAAATCGTAGATCACGTTTCTATCCCAATAATTGCTTCTGGTGGAATTGTTGATGGTCGAGGTTTAATGGCAGCATTAGCTTTGGGTGCAGAAGGAATTGAAATGGGCACACGTTTTATCGCTACTCAAGAATGTGTTCATGCCCATGAAAAGTATAAACAACATATTTTAGATGCGGATGAAAACTCAACAGTTGTTGTTAAAAGAAGCCTTGGAGCCCCAGCTCGAGCATTAAAAAATGAGTGGACAGATAAAATATTAGAACTAGAAAAAGAATACGGTGATTATGAATCGTTAAAAGATTACATAAGTGGAGAAGCAAACAAACGATATATCCATGACGGGCATTTTAATGAAGGTTTTGGTTGGGCAGGACAAGGTGCAGCGAGAATCCATAATATTCCCACAGTTGCTGAATTATTTGATGATATTATTACGGAAGCAACTGAAATCCGTAAGAAATGGACTAAATAAAGGAGATAAATGATGAAATATCAATACCCAATTGATCCTGATTGGACAACAGATGAAATAATAACTATCGTACAATTTTTTGAACAAGTCGAGCGAGCTTATGAAACTAAAGTTAATCGAGAAGAACTTTTACAAAGGTATCGTGAATTTAAACGAATTGTTCCTTCGACACGGGAAGAAAAACATATATTTAAACGATTTAAACAAATATCTACTTATGATAGTTATTTCGCAGTGAAAAAAGCCCAAGAAAGTCATGTGAAAGAAATCTCAATGTAAAGTTAAATAAAAAAGTTCCCACATGAAATTTAAAAATTGTGAAACAACCGAGTCATTCAACATATACTAATAAAAATATAGTTTAGTTTCAGATTAAGAAAGGGTGTGGGAATTGAAAAATGTTATGGATGTAATCCACAAAAAGAAGGCGAAAGAGAAGTTACCAATATTAAAGTTGGAAATCGATTATGAATTACTTACTTTATATGATGCGATGCAAGTTAAGGATGACTTACAAATAAAGCGATCCAAAAAACGGCTTCATGAATTACGATTGAAGTGGATGGACATTATGAATATGTAATGGTGAACCCTAGCTAATATATGTCTAGCTAGGGTAAGTCTTTTTAGTCTGTAAATGACTATTTTCTTAAAGTTTGCTACGATGAAACTGAAGCTAGAAATTAGTTGGAGGCACAAGAAAATGGATATGACAATTTACAATGAAACATTTAAAAAAGCAAAATCTTGGGTTTTAGAAGCGGGAGAAAACCTTCGCATAAAAATGAACGAGCCTATGTCTGTTGATACTAAAAGTGATCCGAATGATTTAGTGACATCTTTAGATCGCGAAACAGAAAAGTTTTTCGTAACTCAAATAAAAACTAATTTTCCCGAACATAAACTATTCGGTGAAGAAGGGTATGGAGATGAAATTTCTTCTTTAGATGGTTTCGTTTGGATTGTTGACCCAATCGATGGCACAATGAATTTTGTTCATCAAAAACAAAACTTTTGTATATCTTTAGCTTTGTATAAAAATGGTGTTGGACAATTTGGCATCATTTATAATGTGATAGATGATCATTTATATGTTGGAAAGAGAAATCGAGGAGCTTTTAAAAATAACAAACAGTTGCCACCATTAAAGGATAATTTACAACTTGAACAGTCTATTTTAGGAATGAATCATTTTTGGCTTTGTAAAAATAAACTTGTTGATTATAGGCAATCACAAAACATAGTAAGAACAGTTAGAGGAACTAGAACGTATGGGTCAGCTGCTCTTGAATTTGCTTATGTAGCAGAAGGAATTTTAGATGGTTATTTAGCATTACAGTTATCTCCATGGGATGTGGCAGCAGGACTTATTATTGTGCAAGAAGTAGGGGGGATAACGACAAATATTGCAGGTGAATCCTTAGATTTGCTAAACAGAAGTTCTGTATTAACTTGCCATCCGAAGATACATGCAAAAATAGTTGACAACTTTAAAAAACATTCATAAAATAATTGCCTATTTTTAAGGTGTATAAAAAGAACGGATAAAAGGAATCCGTTCTGTTAAGAGTTGCTTCTTTTTCTATGAATTCCATAACCCATAATAAGAAAACCTAATAAAATACATAAAATCATTGCTAAAATGTTTTCCTCGGCTATAGAAATAGCGGCACCGATAAAACTAATAATTACTAATGTTGCTAAAAGTAAAGCAAGTAAATTGATCTGTCTAAACAATATTTTCACCTCAAATTTCATAGTTTTAGTATATCTAAAATTCGTTTAAAACTCAAAAGGAATTAAGATATCATATACTTGTCATATTCGAAACTAAAATGATCTTTTGAGATAGTGAATACTAGCTTCTTATATTTATGTCTAGTAATATAAATAGAGATATTAATATTTATGTATCGGGGGATATTCATGAACTCAGGATTTGATCGTTTTACACCTATTTTAGAATACTTAGTATTTAGTGATTTTAAGCCTTATACATTCTGGATCATGTATGGGATAATTTTAATATTATCAGTTATTGCTTATAAATTGGGCTTTGCCAGGAAGTTGCCATTATTAAAGTCTATATTCGTTTACATCTTACTAACCCTTGGAACTTTTATTACTGCTACACTAAGTATTTTAAGATTTCCAATCGCGGAAAGTTTAATTGTTATCGTGATCGTTTTAGCTATTTATCGATTCCGTTTGCACTTACAACGTAAAAGAAATCAAGTTAATGGATAAAAAAAGAAAGTAAGTAAGAAGGCTTTTGTTACATGTAGCCTTCTATTTACTTTCCTTTTTTACATATATTTATCTTTCTTTTTTGTTTTATACAATTTGAATTTCCCCGTTTTATGGCGGGATTTTGTTCGTTTTGTTATTCGTTCATTACACGATTTACATAAATGTAATTTTAAATAATCACTCCGTAACTTCTTGGCATAAAGAGAATTTTCCTCAATTTGCTCCACTTTGTCACAGAGTATACATTTAACGTTCACTTCGTCACCCCAAATTTTTTCTCTTGCTATATAACATAACATGTCTAGATACATAAAAAAAGATTTTTGATAAAGAATAAACATATATGATATATGCAGATGGGGTGATTAGTATGAAAAAAATTGCTTTTCCTATAATAATTGGTGTTTTGGGGGCTGGAGCATTTGCAACGGTACTTTTGATGAAAAGATCGGGAAAAGCAAAAAATGGTATTATTACGTTAGCAAAAGCGGGAATACCTGATCAGCTAGACATGTATGATGATGCTCATTTTGAAAATACAAAAATGATGTCTGAAGGCTCACATTATGGAATAGATTATTTTAATGCTCAAAGAGAAAAGTAAACATTGTAAAAGCTACAAACAAAAAAGGAAGTCCCTATTTTATATACATTAGTGACTTCCTTATTATGTGTTCTTAACTTTAAACTTTTTATTCATTTTCATGAGAATGCTTTTTTTGAATGTTTCTTAAATCTTGTTCCTCAGAAGGTGTCATTTCTTTTTCTTGTCTCTCGTGTACAGTAGGTTCCTTTTTTGGAAAAAGTGGCATTGTTCGGCCAACTATAGAAGATACTTCATCGATAATAGCCTGCATCGGGTCACCTTCACGCATGTTATTATTCATCTGTTGTATTCTTGTCGTTATATCCGGATCAGCAATTACAACGGCTGTTTTACCATGCGGATCTTTTCGCAATGCTTCTGTAACGGAGTATTTAATCGTTCCGACTCTTGAAGAATCAAGTTGTGACTCAACGTCGATACCTACAATTGCGTAAGAACCGATAATCGTGACTAAAGCTTCATTAACTCCTGGAACTGATTGAGCAACATCACTTAAATGATTAGCAATTTGTTTGTTAGATACTTTTTTCTGTTGAGATTGATTTTCTATTATTGTCTCTTTAGGGTGCTCTTTAGTACATCCAAATAATATCGAGATACATAACATTAAAGTAATTACGTGTTTTGTTTGCATCTTATGATTCCTTCCTTATATATGATATATAGTTATTTTGTTTATAAAGGAAGGAATTATGCAAAAAAACTGTTTTATCTGGATAGATAAAACAGTTTTTATGCTTTACTTAATTTTAAATTTATTTATTCCTTTTATAGGATTATCTTTATTTGAACCGTCTTTAAAATATAAATGGACTGGTCCTTTATCTGTTATTGGTTTTCCTTCCTTTGAAAAAAGTAGCACACTATTTTCTAATTGTGTCAAAGGTATTTCAACAACGTTATCGATTGTTATAATATGAGCTATCTTCGCATTCTCATTTGGCTCAGTATGTTCAAGAAATGGCTTTATTGGCATGACATATGAATACGTAAGAGCATCTTCCTGCTCTTGTTTATTTAAATTACGATTAATATTTTGTTTCACTCTCGGATCATAAGCTCTGTTTAGTCGTTCCGCCGCTTCTTTTATGTAATTTTCTTCCTTCTCTTTTTTTGGCTTTTTTGAATTTGTAAAAGCATCTTCAAAGATAATTTTTCGCTCATCGAATATCCATACCGAAGCATCTAATGTGATTGGGTATGTAACATTTCCTTCAATCGGAATGATCATCTTTTTCACCTCATTTATCAATTCTTACATTACAATAACAAACTGTGTTTAATTTTTCATGACATTAGTCTTACGAGTTTCACTAGATGTATTATTATTTGCATTTTTAAAATTTGAGAGTTAAGATGAATAAGAAGAGATGTTTTAATATTTGGAGGGGGTAAAACGAATGCCTACTAAATTAGAAGTTGATAAACGAGAGCAAGCATACGCCCTTCTTATGGATGATGCTAATAAAATATTAAATTTAATTGAAGTTCAAATAGAAAATCTCACGATGCCACAGTGTCCTTTATATGAGGAAGTGCTAGATACACAAATGTTTGGATTACAAAGAGAAATTGATTTTGCCATACGTTTAAATTTAATAACAGAAGAAGAGGGGAAAGAAATTATTGGGAATTTAGAACGGCAGTTAAATATAATACATGAGTCAAACCAAAATTCACAATGAATTTTCCCTCATCATGCCAATTCTAATTCTTAACTTTGCCCATCCTAAAAACGGCAAAGTTTTTTGTTTTTGTGAGTCGTGAATCCCCGGAGGTGTTTGCGAATGATACGTATCTTAAGAAACTTTGATTATACATTACTAATAGTACCTATTTTGTTAAGTGCTTTTGGGGTTGTTATCGTATATAGTTCAAGTATGGTTACGGCAGTATTTGAAGGTTTAGGTAGTACACATTACTTGATTAAGCAACTGCAATGGTTCATTCTTAGCTTAGTTTTCTTTTTTATATTTAGCTTTATACCATACAAGTATTATCAAAATCATACGAAAAAAATTATCGGCGTTAGTATCGTTTTATTAGTGTTAGTTATCTTTTTTGGAATTGAATCAAATCAAGCTGTCCGAGCGTTATCGATCTTTGGCGTTTTTAATTTACAACCTGCAGAATTCGTAAAAATAGGTTTGATTATCTATTTAGCACATATTTATTCAAAAAAACAGTCATACATAAATGATTTTTTTAAAGGTGTGTTACCCCCTTTAATTATTATGATTATTATTATCGGATTGATTATGTTACAGCCCGACATTGGGACATCGGTTATTATTATGTTAATTGCTGGTTCAATTATTTTAAGTACGAATATTCGATTTCGTCATTTGTTTTTACTTCTTTTTGCAGGTGTAGTTGTCACTGTGCTCGCTATTCCTAACATGGTAACTGAAAAGAGAATTGCACGAATTACAGGTGCTTATCGACCTTTTTCTTCACCAGATGATGAAGGTTATCATCTTATCCATTCGTATTTAGCGATAGGAGATGGTGGCATACTTGGTCAAGGGTTAGGACAAAGTGTACAAAAATTAGGTTTTCTTTGGGGTGCACATACAGATTTTATTATGTCGGTTATTGCGGAGGAGCTAGGGTTTATCGGTGTAGCCACAATTATTATATTATTAATGACAATTGTTTTAAGAGGAATTTTTATAGCGAAGCAATGTAACAATGATTTCGGAACTTTTTTAGCAATAGGTATTTCATCAATGATAGGTATCCAAGCAATTATTAATTTAGGAGCTATTAGTGGCTTACTTCCAATTACAGGTGTACCTTTACCTTTCTTAAGTTATGGAGGGTCATCGCTTTTAGCTGTTATGATTGCGATGGGAATTTTAAATAATATTGCTCGCTCGGTAAAAAAACAAAAAGAATATCGAACAAGGCAAGAAGAGCGGGGAGAATATCAATATAAATATAGTTCATAAAAAAGTCTTAGCTTATTTTAGCTAAGACTTTTAGTTTGTTTGTAAAGTTGTCTGTTCTTTATTTCGTACTGTTGCTTCCTTTTTATCAAAACGGGCACTTCTTGTTGATAGTAAAATAAAGTAACTTAACATTCCGAAATAACATGTAATGAATAAAGCATGTAACAAAGCGATGCCTAAATTTAATAGTGTAAAAATGACAAGTGCACCAAAAATAACTTGAAAGGTTAATAAACCTACAGTAATCATCCAACCGTAATACATAACATTACTATTTCGATAATGCTTAATAACTTTTACAAAGAACATAATTGTCCATATAAAAAGGATACCTGCCGCTACTCGATGTCCCATTTGTACCCAATGTTCGAATTTAAAAGTTGAGATATGAAACAAATTTGCATTGTCACAAAAGGGCCAATCTAAACATGCTAAGTTAGCGTTTGTATGGCGGACAAGTGCACCGGTATATACGACGATAATCGTATATATTGTTAAGGCATAAATTTCTGTTCGGTGTTTTTTCTTAATATAAAGGGATTTTGTATTAAATTTCGTATCAATTTCAAATATTAATATTGTAAGTAAAAATACCGCAGCAAACGAAATTAATGAAATGCCGAAGTGGGCTGCTAAGACAAAATCAGATTGTCCCCATACTACAGCTGCTGCTCCAATAAGTCCTTGAACAATTAGGAAAAACACCGATAAAAAGGCTAGGAATTTTGTTTCGCGAATATGCCCTATTTTCTTCCATGCGAGATAGGAAAGTAATAAGACAGTAATTCCAACGATTGCAGAGACGACTCGGTGACTTAATTCAATGATTAATTCTGGGGTTATCTCTGATGGTATAAGTTCTCCGTGACAGAGTGGCCATGAATTTCCACAGCCTAAACTCGAATCAGTCTTGGTTACAAGTGCTCCGCCAATTAAAATAAGTAGCATGCCTATCGTAGAAATAACTGATAACCATTTTAAAGTTCTCATCATTAGGTAACAACCTCATTTACTATTCTTTGATGTTCACTTGCTTTTAAAAAGAAGTATATTTACTTATAAGAAATAAAAATATGTTTACAATACATAATGATAATATCTTTTAAGGATATATTCCAATGATTAAGCTGAGAAACATTATGTATTTCCATGGCATTTGTCACAGTTTCGTTACATTTCCCCAATTAACACTGTCATTATAGTGGTAAAGTGAATAATACTTGCAAAGTTACTATATTTTTGTTAAAAATAATGTATAGAGATTTCAAACACCCTCTTTAAAAAGTTCCATCATAATTCATTTATTTATAAACACGACTTATCTAACCATTCATGATAGTTGTTAGTTAAGACTGTTTTCTTTGTAACTAACTCCAAGGAAGTTAAATCTTTTTGAAAGGAGGCACACAGGTTATAAAGAAAATATCATATTTGTTACAACGAATATTTAATAATCAACGAAAGGATATTCACGTAAAAGTACATAAATCTTGCATTTAAGCTAACTATTTAACATGATGTAATATGTGTTTGGAATAAATACTTTATAGGGAACTCGAGAGGACATGAAGCGAAAGGATTTTGCTTACATCATAGGAAGAGAAGATACATGAAAGTGAGGTATGGACAAATGAAAAGTTGGATGAGAAAATTAAGAGCACTTCTCGTGCTTGGCTCATTCGCAATATTATTAGCAGGTTGTGGAAAAGAAAATTTAACAGCACTTATACCTAAAGGATATGGTGCCGAAAGATCCTACGACCTAATTATATTAACAACTACTGTTATGTCATTCGTATTTTTAGTAGTAATTGTTTTGTTATTTACTGTAATCATTCGCTTCCGTAAAAGAAAGGGAGAAGAAGTACGCACACCAAAACAAGTTGAGGGTAGTGTCTTATTAGAAATTATATGGACATCTATTCCAATTATTTTAGTTATTATTATGGCTGTGCCAACAGTTATGGCTGAGTTTGAACTAGCCGATGATTCAGATGCACCAGAACATCTTAATATTGATGTAACTGCAAACCAATATTGGTGGCATTTTGAATACAAAGATGAAGAAGGCGAAATCGATGTCGTTACAAGTCAAGACTTATATATTCCAGTTGGAGAAAAAGTTTATTTAGATTTATACACAAATGATGTCGTACACTCTTTCTGGGTTCCAAGTTTGGCAGGAAAACTCGATGTTAACCCAGATAACGTCAATAGATTCCATATCGAAGCATATGAAGAAGGAATTTATTACGGAAAATGTGCAGAGTTATGTGGACCTTCTCATTCACTTATGGACTTTAAAGTTATTGCAGTAAGTCCAGAAAAGTTTGAACAGTGGAAAGATGACATGCAAAACTTTGACGAAGAAGATCTTGAGTTAGATGCAGTTGCACAGGAAGGTAAGGATCTTTATGAACAAAATAGTTGTATGAACTGTCATGCTATTGGTGATGACGGTCCAGATATTGGTCCTAACTTAACAGACTTTGGAAATCGGGTAAATTTTGCAGGTGTTCTTGAACCTACAAAAGATGAATTAGTTCGATGGATTATAGATCCAGACGAAATAAAAGAAGACAATAGAATGAAGACTGGTGGATATCCAGAATTCAATGAAGATGAAGCAGAAAAAATTGCTGAATTCTTAATGCAGTTAAAAGCTACATCAGTAACTCCTGATGATGTTGATAACTAAAATATTTTATTATGCTTAAGGAGGTATAATCTGTGAGTTTGGCACAACAAACACAAAAAAGAAGTATTGGTTCCGTAATATGGGATTATTTAACAACGGTTGACCATATGAAGATAGGAATTATGTATATTCTTGGTGGAGGGTTTTTCTTCCTCTTAGGTGGACTCGAAGCTTTAATCATTCGTATACAATTATTAAAGCCAGCGAATGATTTTATTAGCGCAGGGTTATTTAATCAAATGTTAACGATGCACGGAACAACGATGATTTTCCTGGCAGCGATGCCGATAATCATTGGATTGATGAACGTTGCTATGCCACTACAAATTGGTGCACGTGACGTTTCGTTCCCGTTTTTAAACGCATTAGGATTATGGTTGTTTATTTTCGGTGGTATTCTCCTTAACTTAAGTTGGTTTTTAGGAGGAGCACCAACAGCAGGATGGACGTCATACGCTTCTCTAGCTGTTAATACACCAGGTCATGGAATTGACTTTTACGTTTCAGGATTACAAGTTGCTGGAGCAGGTACATTAATGGGTGGTATTAACTTTATTGCCACAATTGTTAATATGAGAGCTCCAGGAATGACATACATGCGTATGCCGATGTTCTCATGGGCAACATTTATTACAAGTATTTTAATATTGTTTGCTTTCCCTGCATTAACAATTAATTTGTTCTTGTTAATGTTTGACCGTATGTTTGGAACAGCATTCTTTGACGTTGCTTTAGGTGGAAACCAAGTGATTTGGCAACACTTATTCTGGATTTTCGGACACCCTGAAGTTTACATTTTAATCTTGCCTGTCTTCGGAGTGTTTAGTGAAGTATTCTCAACATTTTCACGAAAGAGACTGTTTGGATATACAGCAATGGTCTTTGCAACAATGTTAATTGCGTTTTTAGGATTTATGGTATGGGCTCACCATATGTTTACTGTAGGAATGGGACCAGTTGCTAACTCCATCTTTGCAGTAGGTACAATGGCGATTGCTATACCAACAGGAATTAAAATCTTTAACTGGCTCGCTACTATGTGGGGCGGTCAAATAACAATTAATTCAGCAATGTTATGGGCCCTTGGTTTTATTCCGTCATTTACAATTGGTGGAATGACAGGAATCATGCTAGGTTCATCTGTTGCTGACTATCAGTTCCATGACACATACTTTGTTGTTGCACACTTCCACTATGTAATTGTAGGTGGTACTGTATTCGGTATATTTGCAGCTCTTCATTACTGGTGGCCAAAGATGTTCGGAAGGGTTTTACATGAAGGAATGGGTAAACTTACGTTCTGGACGTTCTTTATCGGTTTCCATATGACATTTTTCGTACAGCATTTCTTAGGATTAATGGGAATGCCACGTAGATACTGGGTATACCAGGTAGGAGAAGGTCATGACTTAGGTAACCAAATTAGTACGTATGGTGCATATTTAATGACATTCGGTACTATTGTGTTTATTATCAACGCAATTTATACAGCAGTTAAAGGCGATCCAGCACCAGCGGATCCATGGGATGGACGTACTCTCGAATGGTCTATCTCATCACCACCACCATACTATAACTTTGAGCAGCTTCCACAAGTTCGTGGTTTAGATGCACTCTGGGTTGAGAAGATGGACGGAAATGATAAGATGATTCCAGGTGAACCGTTAGATGACGTTCACATGCCGAATAATTCGATATTACCATTCTTAATGGCGTTCGGATTCTTTGTAGCTGGACTTGGCTTTATCTATCAAACAGACAACAAACTATGGTATTTAGCGTTATATGGTGGAATGGCATTCGGAATAACAATGATGATTATTCGTTCATTAAGGGATGATCATGGATATTATATTCCTAAGGCTGAACTCCAAAAGGCGCTTGAAGAAAGGGAGGCAGAGTAATAATGAGCTATGATCACTCCTTATTCCCAGAAACGATGCCAAGCGAACCGGAAAAAGCAACACTAGAGGGCCGTAATAAATTTATGGGCCTCTGGTTCTTCCTTGGCGGAGAAGTAGTATTATTCGCAAGTTTATTTGGAACATATTTAGCATTAAAAAACTCAACACATGATGGCCCTTCATCGGATGAACTGTTTGGTTTAGGACTTGTCTTCGTTATGACAATGTTACTGTTGACAAGTTCTCTAACGAGTGTTTATGCGATGTATCACATGAGAAATAACGATTATAAAAAGATGCAACTATGGTTAGGAATTACAGCTTTACTAGGAATTGGTTTCTTAATCGGGGAAGTATATGAGTTTGCTCATTATATTATTGATTATGAATTCACATTTAGATCATCAGCCTTTGGTTCTGCATTTTATGCATTAGTAGGATTCCACGGTGGTCACGTAACCTTTGGAATCTGTTGGTTAATCTTACTTATGACACGAAATGCTAGAAGAGGACTAAACTTATATAATGCACCTAAGTTCAATACATTTAGCTTATACTGGCACTTTATTGACGTCATTTGGGTATTCGTCTTTACAGTCGTATACCTAATGGGGAAGGTGGTCTAAGTTATGACAGAAAATCTCAATTCTGAAGAAATGAAAGCATATGAAAAAGAACAGCGAAAAGAAGAGATGCAAAAGCAAATGATTTCTTTCGCATTAATGATTTTGTTCACTTTAATCGCATTTGCCATTGTAGCTTCAGGAACATTATCTAAGATGGTTGTTATTCCTGTATTAATGGTTATGTGCTTAATCCAAGTAGGATTTCAATTCTACTATTTCATGCATATGAAAGAAAAAGGTCATGGTGTACCAGCAGCACTTATTTACGGTGGTGTTTGGGCTGCACTGTTAACATTAGCCGCATTAGGAGTCATTTCCTGGTGGTAGTACATCTTAAATAATAATGAAAAAAAGATCGGATAAAACCGATCTTTTTTTAGTCATTCATTATTACTAACATTGTCATATTAGTAAATAGCATTTACATTTTTCATACGTTATACTAATGTATATAGATAGCTATTTTAACAGCAATGGAGTGAGAATAGTATGTGGCTTAATATACAAATATTTGGATTTCGAGCACTTTGGAGTCCATATTTTATTTTATTTCTAATATGTATTGGTATATTTTATTATTTGATCACAGGTCCATTACGTCATAATTTTGGGGAACATGAAAAACCTTCAATCGGACAACAAATTATCTTTTACAGTGGACTAGTCGTTTTATATATTATAAAAGGTTCACCAGTCGATTTATTATCTCATATAATGTTGTCAGCTCATATGATTCAGATGGCTGTATTATATTTTATATTCCCAATTTTTATGTTAAAAGGGATTCCAGTATGGATTTGGAAAAAGATTATTAATATTCCCGTTTTTAAACATATATTTAAATTCTTAACAATACCATTAGTAGCTGTTCTTATTTTTAGTGCAGCTTTAGCATTGTATCATGTTCCAGGAATATTTGATTTTACAAAATCATCAAAAATTATTCATGCTATATCGACAATTGTTATACTTTTTTTCTCATTTACAATGTACTGGCCAGTGATACCACCTATAAAAGAACATGATAAAATGCAACCTTTACTTAAAATGGCCTATTTAATCTTTAGTAGTATTATTATTACAATTGCATGTGCGTTAATTATATTCGCAGAATCTGTGTTATTTAAATCATATACTGCAGATGGTCCATGGATTCAAGCCTTAAGCTTATGTGTGCCTAGCGATGTTTTAAGTGGTTTAGCATCAACAATATCTGGTCCAGAAATGTTTTCACCCTTATCAGCACGCGATGATCAGCAACTTGGTGGAATTATTATGAAATTTATGCAAGAAATTGTTTATGCAGTAATTATCGGGCGAATCTTCTTTTCATGGTTCTCAAAAGATAGAATGAAAGTTGATCCAATCCCAGAAGAGACCTTTTCTGAACAAAATTGAGCATAATAAATGGTTTGTCTTCTTATGTTAAATAAGGAGGCAAACCATTTATTTTATAATGTTATATTTTAATTTTCCATTTTATAATGTCTGCTTCAAAAGCTGATGTTATAAGAATGACAATTAACGGACCGATAATTAATCCAAGAAATCCAATAATTTTCAAGCCTAAAAACATTGAAATAAGTGTGAGTAAGGGGGAAAGACCAATTTGTTGTCCCATTACTTTAGGCTCTACAATTCTTCTTATTGCTAGTAAAACAATTGCTAAAATTGATAATTTAATTCCCATGGCTGTTTTACCTGCTAAAAACATATAAAGTGCCCATGGCCCTAAAATAATAATTGAACCAATGATAGGGATTAAATCAACAATCCAAATAACTAACGACATAATTAACGCAACATCTGGTGAAATAATTAATAGTCCAATTAATGCAACAACGAAAATAATAAAGCTTAACACGAGTTGTGCTTTTATAAACCCAAGAAACACACTATTTAATTTTCTTCCCATAAAAGTAACTTTTTCTGCTGTTTCCTTTTTCATCATTTTATATAAATTCGTTTTTATTGCTGGTAACTCTAACATAAACAGGAAAAGAGCAATTAAATAAACAAGAAAACTTACTAAGAAGTTTGGTACTTTTGAAAACATTTGAGCAATATTGTCAATTGTGATCTTTTCCCTTATCGCATCACCTAAGGATGCTAAGTTTTGTTGTATACTTTCAGATACTTGCTCTAAAAATTCATCGGGTAATGATTGAGCATATTGCTGAATTTCTCGTTCCCATTTGTCATATAAATTATTTAGTTGTTGTGTATGCATTGGAATATCTTCGACAAAGTTAACAACTTGAGCGATAGCTTTCGTTACAATAAAAGTACTGACAAACCCAATTAAAAATAAAAGTATGAGAAAAACAATTACTACAGATAATGTACGACCAAACTTACCTTTATACTGGAGGAGTCTAACGATAGGATTAAGTAGTATGGCAGTGAATAAAGCAGCGATTAATGGAACAGATAATGGTAAAAGAAGAATTAATATAATAACGAAGATAACAAGTCCGATTATTGTCCATTGTTTGCTCGTTAAATTTCGAATTTTCCGTAACATGACTGGCGCCTCCATTACTCAACATAAGCTTACTTTATAATATACCATTATTTTCGAATTTTGAACATATTCAATTTTTAAAATAAACATAGAAAAAACCAATTGCCTGTCAAACAAGCAATTGGTTGGATTATAGGGTATCTTTTATAATCAAATTAAACAGGAGCTATTTGTCTTTCGATTTCTTCTTTAGCTTCAACGACTAACTTGTGAGCTCTTTGTACTAAGTTTTCTGGGAAATTTTCATCTTCACCATATTCAACTCCAAAAGGATAGTAATGTTTTCCAAGTAGTGGAGTTTTAATTTTCATTAAAGCGTCGCCACGATCAACATCGCCTTCAAGTGCATAAGCTTGAATGCGGATGTAATATGTAACATTTTTTTCATTAGAATCAATTCTATAATCATATGTTGCTCGTTCATAGTCCCATGATTCGCCTAAAATAAAACCGTGGAGACCCATAATTCGATTTAACGTTCGAACATTTAATGTAAGTCCATCAATTCCAGTATCTTCTATATACATAATAGTTCACCTCTCTATTTTACTCATTAATATTATCATAGTATGAAATATGGTAACTTGCAATTGAAAAGATACATAAGTGATTAAATTCATGTTATTGTCTATAGTAAGGGAAGGATAAAGGATATTATAATATCTTTTATAAAGAAGGGAAGTTATCTTTTTGAAAAATTTAAAACGATTAGGTATTATTTTCATACTTATTTTTAGCATATATTTTGTGTTGAAAAATCCGGAGGTGATGGAACGAGAAACATCAAATGTTAATCAAAAGGAAATGTTGCTTGAAAAGAAGCAGCAAATTGAAACATCACATAAATCTGATTTAGATACACATTTAAATAAATGGTTAGGAAAACATGTAGACGAATTGTATGAAGAGTTTGGAGACCCATCCCGAAAAGATGTAACGAAGTATGGATACAATGCTTATGTATATAATGAAAAGCAAAATGAATATATTGTTTTTGGTATTGATAACGAAGAAATTGTTACTGTTTTTGGAACAGGTTTAAATTTATCATTAAATATGTTTTCCATAGGTGATTCCTATGAACAAATATTAGAACATGTTGCTTTTGAAGAAAAAATAAGTTTTCGAAAAGGGACATCAACATATACGATTGAGCTTACTGATGATGATATTTTACAACATCCACTCGTTAAAATCGGCCAAGGGAAATTCATGCAATTTTATTTTGATACAATTGCTGATCAATTCATCGGAGTGCGTTATATGACTAGCGATATTTTATTAAAACAGCGAAATTTTAATATTGTTTATCGAGGTAAATTGCCTAAGACAAAAGAACTTACAGACAAAGAACAACACGCAGTCGATAATGATGCAGAGCAACAAATTATGGATATAACAAATACTATTCGAGAAATTTATAATAAAAATCCTTTACAGCCTTCGGATTCAGTTCGAGATATCGCATACTTACATAGTCAAGATATGTTTAATGAACAGTATTTTTCTCATGAAAATAAACAAGGTGAAAGTTTATCAGACAGATTAACTGAAAAAGGAATTTCATATCAATTAGCTGGAGAAAATATTGCTGCTAATTATGTCGATGCTTTAGCCGTAGTTATCGGCTGGTTAAACAGTGAAGGTCACCGTGAATCGTTACTACACGATGAGTTTACACATATTGGAGTAGGGGTTTATCAGGAATACTATACGCAAAACTTCATTAAACAAATAAATTAATATGCACGTATATATTCATGAGGCCATAACCTAATAGAAAAGTATTTGTTAAGGCGGTGGGAAAATGACTAAACATCAAGAGAGACATACAATACAAGACTTCAAACATTTTATTAATCGCCACCCGAAACTATTAGAAAAAGTAAGAAAGCATGGTTATTCATGGCAATCGTATTATGAAAAATGGGTATTACTCGGTGAAGATGATAAGTATTGGCAAACATTTAAAGAAAAAAATACTAAATCTCAACCTCAAAATTCCCAATCCATTGAAGATGTACTTGCTTCTTTTAGTCAAATGATAGATAAATTAGACGTACCAAAAGTACAAAGTCAAGTAAGTGAGTTAAACAAAGCAATTCAAGTCATTAATGATTTGCTTACTAGATACATGGAACATAAACAACAACCGAATTCATTTCATCATAACTGGTTCAATAAGTAAATTATGTTCTTTTCAATAGTTTTAAAAAGTGCTAAAATAGTTACTTAGAGGTGATAATTTTGATAGCAACAATGGAAATTGTTGATTTACTTGATCGTACTGATTCATTTAGTGAATTAATATTACAATCAAAGATTGTTCATGAATATATAGAAGCACGTGAACGAATGAATAACGATCCGACTGCTCAGAGATTAATTAAAGAATTTAATGATATGAAAGTTTTTTATGAAGAAGTAGAACGATTTGGTAGGTACCATCCAGATTACAACAAAATAATGAAAAATATCCGAGCTAAAAAGCGAGATATGGATATGAATGAATATGTTGCCACATTTAAAGTGGCCGAACGAAATGTCCAACGATTATTAGATGATATTTCTGAAGTCCTAGCTCATAGTGTTAGTGAAAATATTATGGTACCAAAAGATGGTGCAATATTTACAGAAGGCGGATGTGCTTCAGGTAATTGTGCCAGTGGTGGTACTTGCAGTTGTAAAGTTTCATAAAATATTTTTTAGGGTGAGGGATCAAATGAGGGTAGAACGTCAGGGTTTAATCGTTTGGTATCGTCATCGAAGAAATTTATCACAAATACGTAGACATGGTCATCTTGTGTATGCTTCAAGACGAATGCGTTATGCTGTTTTATATGTTAACAAATCAGATATCGATACAATTGAACATAGATTACAAAAGTTACCCTTTGTGAAAAAGGTAGAACGTTCATATAAAAAGCTAATCCGAACAGAGTTTAATAAAAAGGATATTAAAAAAGCTAAAGAATATGATTTTCATATAGGCATATAAAAGACAAAACCTGCAGTTCAAGTGGCTGCAGGTTTTGTTTGTTCAATTTAGGAAAAGGGAGAGGAGAATATAGATGAACTCTTTTTAAACCATTCATCTATTCGCTAAATTGACAAACTACTTTTTATGAAGTAGTTTAACATATATTATGTTCTTACAAATGAAAATTATACTGCCATTTAAGAGATATATGTTACTTTTCAAACGGTTTGATTTTTGTTAGGATTATAACGAATGTGTCCATAGTTAGGAGTGTCAACATGCGAATTATTTCTGGAACTAATCGAGGATTAAAATTAAAAGCTGTCCCTGGAAAAAACACTAGACCTACTTCAGATAAAGTGAAGGAATCGCTATTTAATATGATTGGACCTTATTTTTCAGGAGGTACTTGCTTAGATTTATTTGCTGGGAGTGGCAGTTTAGGTCTAGAAGCAATTAGTCGTGGAATCGAACATGCTACATTCATTGACAAAAATGGTTTAGCAATTAAAACTATTCATGATAATATTCATAAACTTCGAGCCGAAGACAAAACTGAAGTTATTCGGGTAGATGCTTTAAGAGGGCTACAATTGTTATCCGAAAAAGATATTGCATACAGTCTGATATTTATCGACCCACCTTATGAAGTACGTAATATAAATAATTATTTAAAGGAAATTACAAAAAATAAATTATTAGCAAAAAATGGTTTAATTATTTATGAACATTTATCGACAAATGATACAATATATAATGAAAGCCTTTCCATTGTGAAGGAAGCTAAATATGGTCATACACAAATAACAATCTTTAATATGCCATCATATAAGTCATAGGAGGAATTACACATGAAACGAATCGCTATTTGCCCAGGAAGCTTTGATCCGATAACAAACGGTCATATTGATATTATTAAACGTGGAGCTAAAATATTTGATGAAGTCATTGTCGTTGTTTTTACAAATGATGCAAAAACACCACTTTTTACAGCGGAAGAACGACTTCACTTAATACGGGAAGCAACAAAAGATATTCCAAATGTTTCTGTAGATTCAAGTGAGTCTTTAGTCGTTGAATATGCCAAGGAGAAAAACGCTAATGTTATTTTACGTGGTTTGCGTGCAGTGAGTGATTTTGAATACGAGATGCAGATTGCTTCCATGAATCGTAAGTTAGATGAAGAAATTGAAACGTTTTTTGTTATGACGAACAACCAATATTCATATTTAAGCTCTAGTATTGTAAAAGAAGTCGCTAGTTACCATGCAGATATAAAATGTCTTGTGCCTGAAGTTGTCGAGCAAGCATTAATTGAAAAATTCAAATAACGACTAATTCTTTATTTTGAACTGTCGCATTTGATAATAGCATGCATATCCGATAGAAAGTATAGTTATGATGGGGCCTATTATCGTTAGGAAGTGAAATGCCTCTTGGATGAATAAAAGGGACTCTGCAAAACGTTTATGAAAATCACTTACAGATATTGTATCAATCTGAAAGAAATAATGATATAAAACGTACGTTAATCCGCCTGCAGTAAAACCATGTAAAAGTCGAGAATAAAAATATCTGGAAAAACGTATATCAGTTTTAGAGATCATACTAGCGACTTGAGATTGTATCGAAAATCCGTTAAAGCCGAGTAAAAAACTAATAAAAATAATGAGTTGAAGAGAACTCGTAAATTTCAATTTAGCAATATTTTGTACACCGATAGTCACTTCAAATAAACCAGTTAGGAAGGGAATGCTCATTTCTGCAGGAACAGATAATACCGAGAGAATTATTTCAAAACATTGAGCAAGCATAGGTAAAATATTAGCTGTTAGAAGTAATTGAGTACTTACAGAGAAAAAGGTAATAAAACCACCGATCATAAGTAATGTTTGAATAGAATGATATATTGAATTTCCTAAGATTTCTCCTAAAGGTTTTTTAGATTCCTTTTCTGTTGTTTGTTTTAAATCTTGGATAACTTGTTGAAAAAGCTTTCCCTTTTTATTGTTTATACTATATTTCTTTTGATCTGTATATACATATTTAATGATAAGTCCAACGATGAAATTGCCACCATAATGAGAGAGTGCAAGCAAGGTGCCTATTCGGGCATCATTGAAAAAACCAATTGCGATTGCCCCAAATATAAAGAGAGGACTAGCTGCATTTGTAAAGGAAATCAACCTTTCTGCTTCTATTTGTGTTAGTTTTTTCTCTTCCCGTAATCTGCTCGTGATTTTCGCCCCTGTGGGATATCCACTAACCATCCCCATGATAAATGCTAAACTTCCTATACCAGGTACATGAAATAATGGTCTCATAAATGGTTCGAAAATCCGACCGATAATATTCATTGTCCCTAAACGAATCAGAAGTTCAGACATGATAAAAAATGGTAATAAAGAAGGAAAGACGATTTTCCACCAAATATCTAAACCATTTTTACTTGCCTCTAGTGCTTCTTTTGGAAAAATGATTAATAATCCAGTTAATAAAAGTGCTCCACCCATTAATAATAACCTTTTTAATAATGACATCCTATTGTCCCCCAATTAATACTAACTTCTTCTATCTAATCGATGATATTTTAAATAAGTAGTAGTATAATGTGATGTATGCGATAGATAGTGATAACATATGATGATATATATAAGATATGCTGTAGATCATCAGTTTAGGTGTCATAGGATGGTGAGAACGTGAGATTTTCAAGAAAAACGATAATATCTGTATTTTTTGTTATTGTCGCTGCTATATTTATATCAACCATTGAGTTACCTTATTATGTTTATAAACCGGGCCGAGCTGATTCATTAGAAACGATGGTAGTTGTTGAAGATGGGTATGAAAGTGAAGGTTCCATGCATTTGTTAACGGTAACAGCTATGAAAGCAACTCCTTTACAATATATCGTTGGAAAAGTGAAGCCTTTTTATGAAATTACGCCAATTGAGGCGGTAAGAATTGAAGATGAAACAGATGAAGAATATAAACAACGTCAATTATATATGATGGAAGAATCGCAAAATGCTTCAACAATTGTCGCTTATGAAGCTGCCGATGCGGATATAGAAATTATTTATAATGGTGCGTATGTAGTAAATACAGTAAAAAATATGCCAGCTGATGATTTACTCGAACCAGGCGATGTTATTAAATTAGTTGATCATATTGAATTAGAAACGTCTAATGATCTCGTCGAATACGTTGCACAAAAAGAAAAAGGTGACGTAATCACGATAAAATTTGAACGAGATAATAAAGAGTTTACGGAAGACATTGAAATTGTAAACTTTCCTAATGATGAGGAACAATTCGGGGTAGGCATTCAATTGACATCAAATGTAGAAGTACATGTTGATCCAAAGGTAGAGTTTTCTAGTGGTCAAATTGGTGGACCAAGCGCGGGATTAATGTTTGCTTTAAAAATTTATGATCAACTCGTCGAAGAAGATTTAACGAAAGGTAAAAAAATAGCAGGAACAGGTCAAATTGATTATGAAGGAAATGTGCTTCCGATAGGTGGAGCTGATAAAAAGGTTGTAGCAGCTGATCGCGAGGGTAGTGACGTATTTTTCGTGCCGTATGAACAGGGTCGAGAAGGATCAAATTATGAAGAAGCATTACAAGCAGCAGAAAAAATCAAGACTAATATGGATATTGTGCCAGTTGATACATTTGAGGAAGCGTTACTTTATTTAGAAAATATAGAATAAAAAAAACAGTTTAAATGAAAATATCATTTAAACTGTTATCGGTCGTTCTCGTTCTTGATTTAGTAATTGTTTTTTTAATTTTGGCTTTAAAATGCTATAGTAAGCCTTACTTGCCTTTTCTTCTAAACTTAGCATATATGGTTGTTCTCTCGAAAAATGGGTAATGATTGGAATGCCCATATCACTTTTTATTTGCCCTAAATATTTTTGCCCAGTTTTTGTAAATCCTAACATGCGAATGTAAGGTATGCTTTGATCATGAATAGATTTAATTTCTTCTTTTGTCGTATTCGTTAAAATATGTGTAAAAATTCGTTGCAAGCGTGTCCATGTATATCGCTTTGTTTTTAATAATTTCATCCAGTGTTCAAAAGAGGTTGCCTCTTTTTCTGTTTCAATGATACGGTATTGTAAACCTTCTTGGACATCATGGATATTTGCTAATTCATTAGGGGACATTGTAGATACACGGTATTTTAAAAATGGAAAGTAATTTTCCCATTGATGCCATACATCTGTTAAACGTTTATAATTTATCAAGGCTTTTTTAGTTTCAGCTGGCATCGTATTTTTTATATGTGATGTTAATAGATTATTTTTAAAGAGTTCATATCTAATGCTTGTGGCACTTGTAATCGTTCCTACAATATTTTCATCATGATAATCCGCATCTATTCTTTCAATAGTAAGCGGCTGAATGTTTATATTGTTTTCAAGAATCGTTTTTACATAGCTAAAACCTAAAATATTGTTAGGTTTTGTTAAATTTAATTGTTCTGTTAAACCAACTTGCGAAAAAGCTTTTTTACTCGCTCGTGGGAAAGATAGCCCTTTTTGTAAAAAATTCTGTAAAGCTTGCTCAAAAGCAGTTTTCTTTTGGGAGAATATATGATAACTTGAAATAAACTCGTCTATATCACCGGATTCACTGCCAAAACAAATGTCACTTACACCGATAGCATGTAAAGAATGTATGGCCCCTTTCGCAAACAAATCACTATTTTGAACAGCATAGACATAGGGAAGCTCTAGTACGATATCAACACCAGATTGCAAAGCTACTTTTGTCCGATGGAATTTATCAATTATTGCAGGTTCGCCACGTTGTAAAAACGATCCACTCATAATTGCAATGATACAATGAGCGTTAGACTTTTTTTTGGCCCGGTTGATATGATATAAATGACCATTATGTAAAGGATTATATTCAACAACTAAACCACAGGCTTTCATAAGAATCACACCCCAAATGACGTAAAAGAACTATATAAGGTAAGAATATGAGTAATTCTAATAAATGTAAAGGAAAAAACATTGACAAATATACAATAACCTTTTAAAATAAGTCTTGTTGCCCTGAGGTGATCACATTGCAATTTATCTTAAGTCAAATTCGAAAAGAAGCTCATAATAAGCCGATGACTTTTGACGAACAAGTTGATATCTCTTCGATTAAGAACTTACATGAAGATATTCGGGAAGCTGGACAAGCGCAAGTATTTGGTTTTTGCCATTTAGATGGAGATGAAATCATCTTCACCTTAAATATTGTAGGAAAAGTCGTTTTGCCTTGTTCACGTACATTAGTAGATGTACCGTATAACTTTCATGTTAAAGCAACGGAGATATTTTCTACATCAGAATATTACGGCAAAAAAGAAGAGGAAGAAGAAATTCATTTTCTCGAGGGCGAAATTATTGAGCTAAACGAATTAATTTTAGAAAATATACTATTGGAACTACCTTATCGCGTTGTGACTGATGATGAGAAAGCTTTAGAAGAAGCTATCTTAGAAGGTGATGGCTGGTCTTTTTCTCAGGAAGAAGATATTGAAATAGAAGAAGAGGAAAAAATCGATCCTCGAATGAAAAAACTTCAACAATTGTTAGAAGATGATCAAAAAGATTAAAGGAGGTGTTTGGGCATGGCGGTACCAAAGAGAAGAACTTCTAAAAAAGTAAAAAGACAACGTCGTACTCATAAAAAATTACATTTACCAAATATGGTAGAGTGCTCAAATTGTGGAGAATATAAGATGCCACACCATGTTTGTAAAGAATGTGGACATTACGGAGACAGAGAAGTCGTAAGTGAATAACTTTTAAGAAACAGATCAATCATTATATTGATCTGTTTTTTACTTTTAGTGGGCAATATTTTAATTAGATATGATAAACTTACATTAAAGTCGGGAGGGATGACTGATGAATAATTATATTACATATTCTTTTACTGAAAACGAATATAGCGTCATTACATTAAATCGTCCTAGCAAACGAAATGCGATTAATCTTCAAATGGCTAATGAATTTTTTGCTGCTATCGAACAAGCAGAAGAGGATAGAGGGAAATTTTTAGTCATTAAAAGTTCAGATGATAATGTATTTTGTGCTGGTGGTGACTTAAATGATTTTCATAGTGAGTTAAATGTTGAAGAAATATTCCCACACTTATATAAAATGAAAGAAGTTTTAAATGCATTAGTCACATTTCCAGTGCCAACAATTTGTTTGTTAACTGGAGATGCTTATGGTGGAGGTTGTGAGCTGGCAACAGCCTGTGATATTCGTATTGCAAGAGAGGATACGAAATTTGGCTATGTTCAATCAAATCTCGGCATTTTACCAGGCTGGGGTGGCGGAGTATTACTATATGAAAGAGTACAAGCTAGTTTTGCCTTTCATTGGTTAACAGAAGGTGCGATATTATCGGCTCCATATTTATTAAAGCAAGGCTGGATTCATAAAAATATAGCTAAAGAACAATGGAATGAAAAAGATATTTTAACTCCATATATGAAAAATAGTTATGAACAGATGACGATACTAAAGTCTCAATATAATGAAAAAATCTCTTTCTTAAGTTTAGCCGCTAAGATGAACGAAGAAGTTAGACAATGTTCGGTATTATGGGGTTCTGAACATCACAAGCAAGCTGTTCAAGAAATATTAAATAAATAAAAATGCGTCACTTTTTCACATGTTTCTTATTCTATCACTCTTATATGTTGCATATGTTAATAGCAAATCATTCGAGGAGGAAGAATATGAAAGTTGAAAGACAAGATGCATGGACAGAAGATGAAGATATTATTTTAGCTGAAATTACGCTACGGTATATACGTGAAGGAAGGACTCAGTTAGATGCTTTTCAAGCAGTGTCTAAAAAATTATCACGAACACCGGCTGCATGTGGGTTTCGTTGGAATTCGACGGTACGAAAACAATATCGAGAAGCGATTCGTTTAGCTAAACAGGAAAGAAAACGAGATCTTTCCTCAGTTAGTCAATATATGCATGAGAATAATTTTCAAGAAAATGTTCAACAAGCAATTTCAATATTATCAGATATTAAAAATATCTCTTTTGCCCATCCTCATTCAACAGGCACAGAGGATATTTCAACATTACATGCATTGAAGCAAGAAAATGAACAATTAAAACGAAAAATAGAGCGTTATGAGGAAGCATGGGAGGAAATGGGAAAGCTATGGTCTTGGATTAGAAACGAGAATCATTAAAAAAAGAGACTGGGAAATAATCATTGAATGAACACAAATTTGCCATAATCTTTTTTAATACTTCATTCAAATTTTTCCCCAGTCTCCATGCTATAGGAACGGCTTCATTTATGTTTTCTTTTCTTTAATCCCTTCTGGCATCCAAATCAATGGATTTTCTCCTAAATCCCTAGAAACTTTATAGTCTGCTTTGACAAAGCCCATTTTTTCCCAAAAACCATGTGAGTTCACTCGTGGGTTCGTTTTAATGGGTAAGTTGAAGGACTTTGCATAATCGACAAGGGCTGTACCATAGTTTCTATTTCGATAATCTGGTAGAACTTCAAGTTTCCAAAGTTCTAAATAATCGTGTGGTGGATCGAAATACTCATCATACTTTTTCTTGATTTTGTATAAACTCATTCGAGCAACTAAATTTTTTCCGTAATAAATTCCATAAAATGGTGATTCACTATCATTTTCTACGATATTATTTTGTAAATCCTCGAGCATTGAGAGCTCTTGGTGCCCATATTCTTTAAAGCGTTTAAATTCTTCTAATGTTTTATAGTTGATAAGTAGTCTTTCAACTTTTATGTCATCCATCAATACCCCTCACTTTCAGCTAAAAACCGTAATATGATTTTGATTACTTTTATTATAGTATAAATTTTAATAGAATGAAATTATCTATATGCTTTTCGTGAAAATATTAGGAGAACGAGTTTATGAGTCACTTTTTAGAATTTAGTATTTTAATATTATCTTTTACTATTGTTTTTCCTTTTGTTGTTACTTATATTATTTATTTTTTCGTTAATTTTTTCACCAAATATGAAATGAAAGCTTTTCAGAAAGCGGTTGATTGGTCGACACCTTTATACATATTATCCGTTTATAATTTATATAAAATGTACTTTTCAGGACCGTTATTTTCATATATTTTAGTCTTTGTACTTATTGTCCTATCATTTTTATTAATCTATCAACGAAACCGAGACAATGAAGTTATTTTATCAAGAGCAGTCAAAATCGTATGGAGATTATGTTTTTTGCTTTTCAGTTCCTTATACGTTGTCTTTGTACTATTCGGGATATTGCAATTACTTTTTTTATAGCCGTAAACAAAAATCGTGAAATACCTTTAGACATTCTGTAAAATATTATGTAATGAACTCGTCAAATAGGAGTTGGTTAAAAATTGCGTATTGAAAGCATCCAATTACAAAGAAAAAGTCCTTTTATGAAAGATTATTTGCAACAAGATAAAGACATTATGCGATTTTTTGATTATCAGCCGTTGCTTGATTTCAAAAATCGATTACAAGATGTATATAAAAGAACATATAAACGTAAAGAATTATCTCATGCTCTTTATGAAATGAATCAAACATGGGGCGCAGAAGAACAAGCATTACATAATATTGAAAGACTCCAAGATGAACATGCTGTCGTTATTATTGGTGGACAACAAGCTGGTCTATTGTCTGGTCCAACTTATACGATTAATAAAATCATCTCCATAATTCAATTAGCAAATCAACAAGAAAAAGAGTTAGAAGTTCCCGTTATACCTGTTTTTTGGATAGCTGGGGAAGATCATGATTTTGCTGAAATAAATCACGTAAATATTGTGGAAAATGGTCATGTGAAGAAACATCAGCTAAATCAATTCGTCCAAGAAAGGATACCTGTATCAGATATTCAAATTGATAGTCCATTAGCGAAAAAATGGATAGATGAACTGTTTGTACATTTACAAGAAACCAAAAATACAAAGTCGTTATATGAAACTGTTCATCGATGTTTAAACAAATCAAAAACTTACGTCGATTTTTTCGCCCGGGTGATTAATGATTTATTTTCTGATGAAGGATTAGTATTAGTCGATTCAAATCATTCTTATCTACGTAAAATCGAAAGTGATTATTTTAAAGTATTAATTAATCAACAGGAGAACCTTGCTAAAGAAATTTATGAAACAACACATTCCGTCCGTCAATCAGGTTATGCACTGTCGATAGAACCTAAAGTTGACGATGCTCATTTATTTTACCATTTTAATGGAGAAAGAATATTGTTGTCTAGAGAGACAGAAGATAAGTGGGTCGGAAAACTAGATGATCTCGTTTTAACAACGGACGAATTAAACAATATAGCAGAGCAAAAACCTCATTTGTTAAGTAATAATGTGTTATCTCGGCCACTAATGCAAGAAATGTTATTTCCAACATTAGCCTTTATTGGTGGTTGGGGTGAAATTAGTTATTGGTCAGTGTTAAAAAATGCGTTCCATATATTAGATCTGAAAATGCCCCCAGTTGTGCCTAGACTATCGTTTTCTTATGTGGATCGAAAAATAGCAAAACAAATCGAAAAGTATTCTTTACACTATGAGAAAATTATTAGTCAAGGAATTTACGAAGAAAGAGTAAATTGGTTAAATTCTCAACCAGCCTATCCTACAAATGTGGTAGCAGAGCAAATTAAGAAAGATATAAAAGAAATCCATAGGCCGTTAAGAAAGATAGCGGAAAAAATAAGCCCAAACTTAAAAGAGTTATCAGAAACGAATGTAGACTATATACAAAAAAATATAGACTTTTTAGCTCGTTCAATAAAAAATGAACTGGAAAATACTTATAAAGAAGAACTATTAAATTTTGCAGCGATTCAAATGCATTTATATCCAAAAAATCAGTTGCAAGAAAGAACGTTAAATATATTGCAGTTTTTAAATGATTACAATAAATCATTTTTAAAAGAGTTATCTCAGGAAACATTACCCTTTACAGAAGAACATTTTCTTGTTTTTTTATAATTCCCCCATTTTCCCCCACCATTCTATTCAAAGTGTTATTTTATTTATTACAATGAACAAATACCCTTGATAAGTGTTGATTTAACAACATTTATCAAGGGTTTTATATTTATGTTTTGTTATAAAAATACTCTATCGATATAGGGCTTAATACCTAAAAATAAACTTTCATTTAATATTTTTACAAATTGAGTGGAGGAAAGTGGTGGAATGTGGTAGTATAAATTTATAACAAAGTGGGGGCGAACTATATGTTTATGGGGGAGTTTGAACATAACATAGACGCAAAGGGACGAATTATTGTTCCCGCGAAATTTCGCGAAGGCCTTGGGGAGAAATTTGTCGTAACCCGTGGTCTTGATCAATGCTTGTTCGCTTATCCACTCGAAGAATGGCAAATTTTAGAGGAAAAGCTAAAAAAATTACCTTTGACTAAACGAGACGCTCGAGCTTTTACAAGATTTTTCTTTTCAGGCGCTATTGAATGTGAAGTCGATAAGCAGGGTAGAATAAATATCCCACAACCTTTACGGAAATATGCAAAACTCGATAAAGAATGTACAGTCATAGGTGTTTCAAGTAGAATTGAATTTTGGTCCACAGAAGTATGGGAAGACTATTTCACAGAGTCAGAAGAATCTTTCGCTGAAATTGCTGAAAATCTAATGGACTTTGATATTTAGTTTTAACTTAAGGTAGGTGAAGATATGTTCGATCATACAACAGTACTGAAAGATGAGATGATTGAAAAACTTTCGGTTAAGTCAGACGGTACATATATTGATTGTACGGTAGGAGGAGGAGGCCATTCGGCAAAAATTGCTAAAAATCTTTCTGAAAAAGGTACATTAGTAGCCATTGACCAAGATAAAACAGCTTTACATGCAGCTGAAAATGTTTTAAGAAAAATAAAAGAAGATATTATTTTTGTCCATGATAATTTTAAAAATCTTAAAAAAATTGTCGAACAAAACAATTTGGAAAAAGTCGATGGAATTATCTTCGATCTTGGCGTATCTTCACCACAATTTGATGAAGCAGAACGAGGATTTAGTTATCGGTTCGATGCACCGTTAGATATGCGAATGAATCAAAACGAACAGTTAACGGCGCAAAAAATTGTCAATACGTGGGATTATAACAAGCTTGTTCATATCTTTTTTACTTATGGAGAAGAACGTTTTTCTAAACAAGTTGCTCGAACAATTGAAAGAGAACGAAAAAAAGCACCTATCCAAACGACATTTCAATTAGTTGAGATTATTAAACAAGCTATTCCAGCCCGCGCTAGGAGAAAAGGTGGTCATCCTGCTCGACGTATTTTCCAAGCGTTACGAATCGCTGTAAATGATGAATTACATGTGTTTGAAAAAACATTACATGATGCAGCTGAGCTAGTGAGTATAGGTGGAAGAATAGCCGTTATTACATTTCATTCTTTAGAAGACCGGATTTGTAAACGGGCATTTAAAACCTGGAGCAAACCGATAGATGTTCCACAAAATTTCCCGGTCATACCAGAAGATCATTTACCTCCATTTAAAGAAATTACTCGAAAGCCTATAGAACCATCATTTGAGGAAGTGGAAAAAAATCGAAGAGCTCGATCAGCAAAACTAAGAGTCGTGGAAAAAATTAGACAATGGGATCAAAAATTTATACATAAAGAAGGGTGGAAACAATTATGAATACAAGCAGAGTAAATAGAGCATATTTGCAACATCAAGCAGTACCCGCACAGCATCCGACACCACAAGAACGTCGTATAACGGTTAAGGTCAGACAAAAAAGTTGGATAACAACTGGAGAGAAAATCCTATATTCTATTTTCGGTATTTTATTTGTGATTGCATGTTTCTATATTGTTTCTTATTCATCTTCTACCGATTCTTTAAATAGAGACATTCAATCATTAGAAAGTGAAATCGAACTGAAGCAAGTACAAAATGAACATTTAACTTATGAAATAAAGGAGTTAAGTCGACCAGAACGAATCCGAGCAATTGCAGAAGAAAATGGTTTAGAAATTCAAAACACAAAAGTTAAAAGCGCTCACTTTATTCATGAGTAAAACAGGTGTATAAAATGAGAACAAACAGAAGAGTTCATATCGTAACTTTAGTATATATGGCAATATTTTTAGTCGTTTTTTTAGTTATAGCTGGCAGATTTTTATATATCCAAGTTACTGGAAAGGTCCAAGGAGTATCTTTGGAAGAATTAGCTGAAAAAAAAAGGACTGTCTCAAATGTAGTGCCAGCAGAACGTGGAAAAATATATGATACAAACGGAATGTTGCTTGCTTTTGATCGACCGACATTTAAAATGTATGCTGTGTTAGATGAAAATTTCACCCTTTATGAAAATGATCCGAAACATGTTCAAGATATTGAAGATGCGGCAGAAAAACTTGCGTCAATATTAGATGTTGATGCCACACAACTCATTGACATTTTAAGAAATGGTAAGGAAAACGATTTGTTTCAAGTAGAATTTGGAAATGTTGGGAAAAACTTGTCTCAAAAAACAAAAGAAGAAATCGAAGCTCTTGAAATACCAGGAATTAATTTTGAGCAAGAGTCAATACGATACTATCCAAATGGCATATTTGCTTCACATATAATCGGGTTTGCCCAAAAAAGTAATCACTCAGATGAGGAAGCAGATATTATCGGATTTACAGGAATTGAGAAACAAAAGGATGAATTACTTCAAGGAAAAGATGGACATATTTCTTATGAAAGAGACGGTTATTTAGAAAAGTTACTATACCCAAAGGAGACGATAACTGAACCAAAAAATGGTGCCGATATTTACTTAACTCTCGATCAAAAAGTTCAAACACTTTTAGAAGATATGCTTTCTCAAGCAGAGGAAGACTTTGCCCCAGAGCGAATGACGGCTGTCGTTTTAAATGCTAAAAGTGGGGAAGTTGTTGCTATGAGCAGTAGACCAAGTTTTGACCTAAACAATCCTGTTGATGTCAAAAACTGGTACAATGATGTTGTTTCAACTCCTTTTGAGCCTGGATCGACAGTAAAACCGTTCACATGGGCAGCCGCTATCGATGCAGGTGTTTATAATGGAGAGGAAAAATTTCAGTCTGGGAAGTACCAAATAAATCCTATTGTAGAACCTATCCATGATCATAATAATGGAAAGGGATGGGGGAAAATATCCTTTGATGAAGGTTTTGTTCGCTCATCAAATGTTGCCGCCTCAAAGCTCGTCTGGGAAAAAGTGGGCCCTGATGAATTTTTAGAGTATTTAAAAGCCTTCCATTTTGATCAGAAAACAAATATTGATTTGCCGGATGAAATATCTGGACAAATATTATACAATTGGCCGATAGAAAAGTTAACTACCGCATTCGGGCAAGGGAGTACATTAACCCCAATTCAACAAGTAAAAGCGGCAACAGCTTTGACGAATGGGGGAGAAATGTTAGAACCCTTCGTTATAAAAAATATTGTAGATCCCGACACAGATGAAGTTATAGAAAGTAAAAGTAGGGAAGTTGTTGGACAACCAATTTCAGAAGAGGCCGCTTCAAAGGTGTTACAATTAATGGAAGATGTCGTACATTCTGAGGATGGGACAGGAAAGCTGTATCAATTAGAAGATTACACGGTGGCAGGAAAAACAGGAACAGCACAAATTCCTAACCCAGATGGCCCGGGTTATTTAAGTGGTCGTGAAAATAATATTTATTCCTTTTTAGGTATATCACCAGCTGATGATCCTGAGCTAATTATGTATGTTTCTGTTTCAAAACCGAAATTAGAAGAAGGGGAATCAGGTTATTTACCTGTTGCACATATTTTTACAAATGTGATGGAAAACGGATTACGTTACTTAAACATTGAACCAGATAAAGAACAAGAAAAAACGTATGAAATTATCGAATTCCCCGAAATAGAAAATAAACAGACAGAAAAAGTAGCTAAACAACTGAAAGAAAAAGGATTACAAGTTACTGTTGTCGGTGAAGGAGATAAAGTTAAGAAATCAAATGTTTCACCAGGAGAAGAGATCTTTTCAAATGACCATATTTTTCTTATTACAGATGAACCAACGATGCCAAATATAAAGGGATGGTCACTACGAGAAGTATTACAATTTGGTTATTTACTTGAACTCCGAACGGAAACAATTGGTGAAGGATATGTAATTAAACAAAGTATTGAAGAAGGAACACCATTAAATATTGATGACTACTTAGGGGTAGAATTAAAAGAACCAGCAATCCCTAAAGAAATACCAGATGATGAAGCCATTGAAGATACAAATGAATAAAAGGGTAAATATAGGTAGTGGTCTATTTAAACTTTTCAGTTCATATAGTTGAAAAACAAGAATATGTAACTTTCAAAGGAAGGTGCATCAGTTGTTAAATATTTCAACGCGAACTGTAAAAATGAGAATTATCACTACCTTTTTCTTTAGTATCATTATTTTTTTCATTATCATTATCCGTTTAGCCTACGTACAATTTGTTATTGGAAAGGGATTAACTGATGATGCCGTTGATCTATGGACAAGGGAATTAATATTTGAAGCGGATCGTGGATTAATACTTGATCGAAATGAGGAACCATTAACGGAAAACATTTCAAGTCCATCTGTATTAGTTATTCCAAGACAAATTGAAGATGTCGAAAATACCTCAAAGAAGATCGCCGATATTTTAAATATGTCATTAGAAAAGGCAAAAAGTTATGTGACACAAAATGCATCGATTGTAAGGATCCATCCAGAAGGAAGAAAGATTAATAAAGAACAAGAAAAAGCTATCCGCGAGTTAAATGTAAAAGGTATTTATTTAGTAAAGGATTCAAAACGGCATTATCCGTATGGAAACTATTTATCCCATGTTTTAGGATTTACGGGAATAGATAATCAAGGTCTAATGGGTTTAGAATTAGCCCATGATGATCGATTAAAAGGTAAAAAAGGAAATATATCATATTTTTCCGATGCAAAAGGTGGCAGAATTGAACATTTAGCAGATAATTATATACCACCTGAAAATGGTTTACATCTAAAAACGACAATCGATATCAATGTACAGACAATTATCGAACGAGAACTTGATTTAGCTGAACATAAATACAATCCAGACGGCTCAATGGCTATTGCGATCAATCCTAATACAGGAGCAGTACTTGGTATGTCTTCCCGACCAAATTTTGATCCAGAAAACTATCAGGATTATGATTCTGAAATATTTGATCGGAACTTACCAGTTTGGAGTACCTTTGAACCAGGTTCAACCTTTAAAATCATTACACTTGCAGCGGCTTTAGAGGAAAAACAAGTTGATTTAGAAAAGGATACCTTTTTTGATAAAGGAAGTATTAAAGTAGGAGGAGCAAACTTACGGTGCTGGCGAAGTGGTGGTCATGGTAGTCAAACATATATGGAAGTTGTTGAAAACTCCTGTAACCCTGGTTTCGTCAATTTAGGTTTAAATTTAGGAGAAGATGTGTTGTTTTCATATATTGAGAAGTTTGGGTTTGGGAAAAAAACAGGAATAGACTTAGAGGGAGAAGGAACAGGAATCTTATTTTCCCCAGAACAAGTAGGTCCTGTGGAACTCGGTACGACATCTTTTGGACAAGGAGTTTCTGTGACCCCGATTCAACAAGTAATGGCAGTAGCAGCAGCTATAAATGGAGGGGATTTATACGAACCTTATATTGCAGATGCTTGGATAGATCCAGTTACTGATAAAGTTATTAAACAAGTTAAACCGAAGAAAAAGCACACAGTCATTTCAAAAGAAACTTCAGAAGAACTACGCAAAGCCCTTGAAAGAGTTGTTGCAAATGGTACTGGAAGACCTGCATATGTAGATGGCTATCGAGTTGGCGGAAAGACTGGAACTGCCCAAAAAGTCGGTGATGATGGAAGATATATGCAGGGGAACTATATTTTATCTTTTATTGGCTTTGCCCCAGCAAATGATCCCGAAATTGTTGTTTTTGTTGCTATTGATAATCCGAAAGATACTGTACAATTTGGTGGTGTTGTTGCAGCACCAATAGTTGGAACGATTATCGAAGATAGTTTAAGTGCTTTAAATATTGAACGTAGTGATCAAGGGTTAGAGAAAAAATATATGTGGCCGGAGATGCCAAAAGTGAAAGTTCCCGATTTAATCGGACAAACAAAAGAAGATTTAACTGAATATATGACGAATTTATCGATTAAAAGTTATGGAGAAGGTGATCAGATTATCGATCAATCGCCACGGCCGGGAACTTCTGTCGAACAAGGTTCTACAATACGTGTTTATTTTGCAAAGAAAAATCGTTAATCTCTCATTATTTTGTTATATTAAATAAGGAAGAGCATAGCTTTATTTTTCCCATCATATAATCTAAAAAATAGGATGATGGGGTGGACAAAATGAAGCTGAATGTCCTTCTGCAAACAGTATCTTTACACATTAAAAAAATTGTCAATAAACCATCTTGTGAACTAACAATTAGAAATTTGGTAACAAACCATTTGCATGTTAGATGTGGTGATTTATTTATTTGTTTAAAGGGTGCGACTGTCGATGGTCATCAATTCGCTCGAGCTGCTGTTCAAAAAGGAGCAGTAGCTATTATTGCTGAAAGATTTATTAAGGTGTCTGTTCCAGTCATTTACGTAGATAGTACACACAAAGTATTACCAAAATTAGTAAATGAATTTTATCAATATCCATCTCAAAATTTTACACTTTTTGGTGTTACCGGAACAAATGGGAAAACGACAGTCTCTTACTTGTTAAATGATATTTTTTCATTGTATAATCATCATACTGGTTTAATAGGCACTATCGAAATTAAAATTAATAATAAAAATATGCCTTCACAGTTAACGACACCAGATCCGGCTACTCTTCAAAAAATTATGGCAAAAATGGTAGAACATAAAGTTGATACTGTTTTTATGGAAGTATCTTCGCACGCTCTATCTTTAGGGAGAATCCATGGATGTGATTTTGATGTAGCCATATTTACCAATTTAACACAAGATCATTTAGATTTTCATCAAACGATGGAAAATTATTTGCATGCAAAAAGTTTATTATTTTCACAGTTAGGTAGTTCTTTAAAGCGACAAAAATATGTCGTTTTAAATCTTGATGACCCCGCTAGTGAGTTTTTAATGACTGTGACTGCTCAGCCTGTTTTAACATATAGTTGTAAGAAGCATGCTCATGTAATAGCAAAAGACATTGAAATAACAACTACATATACTAAGTTCTTATTAGTTACACCTGTTGGAGAAGTTGTCATTCGATCTCCTCTCATTGGTATGTTTAATGTATCAAATATGTTAGCCGCAGCAACAGCAGCCATTGCAAAAGATGTTCCACTTCCAGTTATAAAAAGTGCTTTAGAAAATGTGGAAAATGTACCGGGTAGATTTGAAGTGATTGAACCAAAAGATAAAATAACAGTTATCGTAGACTATGCCCATACACCGGACTCATTAAAAAATGTATTACAGACGATACAATCTTTTGCAATAGGGAAAATCTCCCTAGTTGTAGGAACAGGTGGTGATCGGGATCGAAAAAAGCGTCCATTAATGGGAGAAGTTGCTGTTCAATATGCTGATGAAGTTACTTTTACTTCTGATAATCCAAGAACTGAAGAACCTGAACAAATTTTGAAGGATATGGTCAATAACTTACAAGCAAGTAACTATACAATTGAAATCGATCGAAAAAAAGCTATCCATCGTGCGATACAGTTCGCTGAACAAGATGATGTCATTTTAATTGCAGGCAAAGGTCATGAAACATACCAAGAAATTCATGGGGTGAAATATGATTTCGATGATCGAAAAATAGCGAAAGAAGCATTAAACAAAAGGGAGAAATAGAATATGTTATTTACAGAAAAATGGCTTTCAACAGTATTTCCGACAAACAAAAATGTAACCGATGAAGCACTCATTGAGCAGGTGTTTATAGATAGTAGGGAGCAAGTGAAAAATGGTTTGTTTATACCGATTGTAGGTGAGCGTTTTGATGCACATCAATTCGTCCTAGATGCGATCGAAAACGGTGCTTCCTCTATTTTGTGGGAAGAAGACAAACCATTACCAAAGGATTTCCCAGGCAATATAAGTGTCTTTTTTGTAGAGGATACAACAAAAGCGTTACAAAATCTTTCCTATGCTTATAAAAATCATGTTAAACCGAAAGTTATTGGGATAACCGGTTCAAATGGTAAAACAACAACGAAAGATCTCATTGCAAATGTTGCTGCATCTTCTTATCGAACTCATGCTACACAGGGGAACTTAAACAATCATATCGGCTTACCTTTAACGATTTTATCAATGCCAAAGGATACAGAAGTGCTCGTTTTAGAGATGGGTATGAATGCTTTCGGTGAAATTGAACTTCTTTCAAACATTGCTGAACCAGATATTTCAGTAATTACAAATATTGGAGAATCACATATTGAGTTTCTAGGAAGTCGAGAAGGGATAGTAGAGGCTAAATTAGAAATTTTGAGTGGAATGTCGCCGAATGCTCGATTAATTATCGATGGTGATGAAAAGTTATTAAATAATCATAAGTATGATATGAAAGTTATTTCTTGTGGATTTCATTCAAATAATAATGTTAAAATTAATGATGTAAACAATAATATTCATCAAACAACATTTACGATTAATAATGAAAGTCTTATGTTTGAAATTTCTTTAGTCGGTGTACACCATGCAAAAAATGCTGCTTATGCTATTACGGTGGGCAAGTTATTAAATATACCAATAAAAATAATTAAAGAAAGCTTGAAAAATCTTGAGTTAAGTGGCATGAGATTTGAGGTAACTAAGGGTAACAATGGAGTTACATTAGTAAACGATGCTTACAATGCCTCTCCTACGTCAATGATCGGTGCGATAGAAACGATAAAAAGCCTTGATGGGTTTAAGTATAAAGTGCTCGTCTTAGGTGACATTTTAGAGCTTGGGGAACACGCTAAAAAGTTTCATCAACAAATCGGTGAACATATATGTGATCCAATAACAGCTGTATTTACTTTAGGTGAGTTAGCAAAAGAAATTTCACATACAGTTACAAAGCGAGCACCTGAAGTTACCGCTTGGCATGCTGAAACACATGAACAATTACTTACGTTTTTAGAGCCGCATATAAATGCTGAATCAATTATTTTATTTAAAGCATCTCGCTTATTGGAGTTTGAGCAATTTATTCAACAATTTTCAAACCATGAATAAACAACCTAACATTAGGGCGGTTGCTTAATACGAGGAGGACATGTAGTGGATATTTATGTAATTATGATGACATTAATCATTTCATTTTTAATTACCGTCCTTTTACTACCGATTTTTATACCTTTTTTACGTAGGTTGCGTTTCGGGCAAAGTATTCGTGAGGACGGGCCCGAATCCCACATGGAAAAAGCTGGCACACCAACAATGGGTGGTTTAGTTATAATCATAAGCATTGTTATTACTTCAATCGTTATGATCTTTAAACTACAATTACCAACGATTGGTTATGAAATCTTACTATTGTTATTTGTACTTGTTGGTTTTGCTTTAATCGGATTTTTAGATGATTTTATTAAAATTGTACAAAAAAGAAACTTAGGTTTAACTTCTTTACAAAAGCTAATCGGTCAAATTTTAATAGCTATCATCTTTTTTTTACTATTAAAATCAAATCAATTTGATACAACTCTTAGTATTCCTGGGACAAACATCGAGTGGGAACTTGGTTGGGGATATGCTTTATTAGTTGTTTTTATGCTTGTCGGTTCTTCAAATGCAACAAACTTAACAGATGGTTTGGATGGTTTGTTATCAGGAACCGCTTCTATTGCCTTTGGTACATATACAATCATCGCTTGGTATACCTTTAATAACTTTGAAATAACGATCTTTTCATTAACGGTCGTCGGTGCCTTATTAGGATTTTTAGTTTTTAATGCTTATCCCGCAAAAGTGTTTATGGGAGATACTGGTTCTCTCGCTCTTGGTGGAACATTAGCAGCAGTTGCCATTATGACAAAGACAGAATTACTTTTAATCGTGATTGGTGGAATTTTTGTTATCGAAACATTATCCGTAATTTTACAAGTGATTTCATTTAAGTTAACTGGAAAACGAATCTTTAAGATGAGTCCAATCCATCATCACTTTGAATTGGTTGGTTGGTCAGAATGGCGTGTTGTTACTTCCTTTTGGTTTGTTGGGTTGTTATTTGGTGTGATTGGCCTTTACATCGGAGTGTGGCTATTATGAGAACTTTAAAAAACTTTCCTTATGAACATATACTCATTTTTGGCTTAGCTAGAACTGGGACAGCTGTAGCTCATTTATTATTAGAAAGTGGCTTACAAATTCGGATCAATGATCGTTCATCTAAAGAAACAAAAGAAGTAAAAGCTTTGCAACAAAAAGGTGCAGAAGTTATTTTAGGTTCCCATCCAATATCTGTTTTGGATGGGATTCAATTAATCATTAAAAATCCAGGGATTCCTTACGAACATGAAATCATTCAAATAGCTATCAAAAGAGATATACCGATTATCACGGATATTGAATTGACGAATAAAATGTTTAACGGTTCTATAACAGGAATTACCGGTTCAAATGGAAAAACAACGACAACATATTTAGTAGAACATATGTTAAAAGCAGATCATCAACATGTACAAATTGCGGGTAATATTGGAATACCAGTTTGTGAGGTAGCTCCGATAATTGATGAAGAAACAAAATTAATTTTAGAATTATCTTCCTTTCAACTATTAGGAATTCAGTCCTTTCGTCCACAAATTTCAGTTTTGCTAAATTTATATGATGCGCATTTAGATTATCATCAAACGGTTGATAATTATCAGCAAGCAAAATTTAATCTATTCAAAAATCAAACGGCTGATGATTACATTGTCTTTAATGCAGATGATGAAGAGATTAATGAAGCAGTAAAATGGTCAAAAGCCCAAATTATTCCTTTCTCAACGACGGAAAAACAACCTGATGGTGCATGGTTGGATCAAAACAAAATTTATTTTAAAGAAGAAGAAATTATTGAACGGGAAAAGATTGTTTTAGTTGGAGAACATCAATTGGAAAACATACTAGCAGCTATCTCTGTTGCAAAATTACACAAAGTATCTAATGAAGCAATACGTAAAACTCTAACAACCTTTTCCAGTGTTAAACATCGCTTACAATTTGTCAAAAATATAAATGATCGTTTATTTTATAATGATTCCAAAGCGACAAATACATTAGCGACAAAAAATGCTTTATCAGCTTTTAGTGAACCGCTTATTTTACTAGCTGGAGGGTTAGATCGTGGCGAAACTCTAAAGGACTTAGAGCCATATTTAACAAAGGTTAAACATATAGTTGTTTTTGGAGAAAATGCTAATAAATTTGTTGATTTAGCTAAAGTAAATAATATTCCTGTAACTAAAGTAAATAATGTCACTGAAGCAGTTCCTAAGGCATATCAAATTTCTAATCGAAAGGATATTATATTACTTTCACCAGCTAGTGCAAGCTGGGATCAATATGTATCCTTTGAAGAGAGAGGGGACATGTTTATCAAAGCTGTGCATAATCTTATATAAGAGTAAATGAGCTCTAATATAAGATTGTGAGGTGTTTTTTTGACAAAGATAAGACAAACATATCACCGCTTTGATTATGTTTTACTAGGTGCGATTTCTTTACTCCTTTTTATAGGTCTTATTGCTGTTTTTAGTTCGTCTTCGGTATGGTCACAGTTTACATTTAACGACAAATTTTTTTACTTAAAAAGGCAATTACTTTTCGTTACTATTGGTTTTGTTTTAATGTTTTTTTTCACTTTAATCCCATATAAACTTTGGCAAAAATATGCAACATTCATTTTGTTTATTTCCTTCGGTTTGTTAATAATTGTACTTATTCCAGGAATTGGTATTGTTCGTGGCGGTGCGCAAAGTTGGATTGGTGTTGGGGCCTTTAGTATTCAACCATCAGAATTTGTCAAATTAAGTTTAATTATATTTATTGCTGAACGATTAACAGTTTATGGAAAGAAAATCACTTCTTTTTTTAAAGGTTTTTTCCCACTACTTCTATTGATCTTCTTAGCGTTTACACTCATTATGTTTCAACCTGATCTTGGTACAGGAGTTGTGCTTGTCCTAACTTGTATGTTTATCATTTTCATTGCTGGTGCCCAAATTAAACATTTTGTAGGTTTAGGAATTTTAGGTCTTTCTGGCTTTGTTTTACTCATTCTTTCTGCACCTTATCGAATTCGAAGAATCACATCCTTTTTAAATCCATGGGAAGATCCGTTAGGGGATGGATTTCAAATTATTCAATCGTTATACGCAATCGGACCTGGTGGTTTACTAGGCGTTGGATTAGGGAATAGCTTACAGAAACATTTTTATTTACCAGAACCACAAACAGATTTTATCTTTGCGATTATTAGTGAGGAATTAGGTTTTCTAGGTGGAATATTTATCATTATTTTGTTTGGAGTTGTTTTATGGAGGGGGACTAAAGTAGCGTTAGAAGCACCGTGTCCTTTTTCCCGCTATGTTTCCTATGGCATAGTCTGTATGTTAAGTCTTCAAACGATGATAAATATAAGTGTTGTTATTGGACTCATTCCTGTTACAGGAATTACGCTACCCTTTTTAAGTTATGGAGGCTCATCACTTATTTTAACCCTTGCTTCAGTCGGAATATTGTTAAATATTAGTCGATATATCTAGTAATATTTCTTTTAATTAGATGATTATAGCTAAAACCTACCATTTAATGTGAAATAAAATAATATAATATGTTATAATTTAGATAACTATTACTTGAAGGAAGGAAACCGATGGAAGATAAAAAAATTATATCGATAGAAGATCGCATACCCAAATTAAAAAAGCAAAGAAAGAAAAAAGCGAATCGTCGTTTAGTTTTTTATCTTTCTTTATTTTTTGTCTTAATAAGCATCATTATTTATTTGCAATCTCCTTTAAGTTATATCAAAAACATTCATGTTTATGGACATCATGTTTTACATGAGAATGAAATCATCGAGCTTAGTGATATAAAAAATGATACGAATATATGGAAAGTGAATTTATCTGAAGTTGAAGATGCTATTTTAAAAAATCCTTTCATAAAAGATGTACAAGTTCAGCGTAAATTACCTTCAACAATAGCTGTGGAAGTCGAAGAGTATAAAATTATCGGCTATTTAGAAAAAGAAGATAGTTACCAGCCCCTTTTAGAAAATGGGGAAGAAGTTGATTATGAAAATCGATATCAACAGGGAGATGCCCCGTTACTTATCCATTTTGATGATGAGGATATTTTAAATAGTATTGCTGGTCAATTGCAAGGTATACCCGATAATATTTTACGATTAATTTCAGAAATACATTGGGAACCAGAGAAGGAAAATAAATATAAAGTAAATCTATTTATGAACGATGGATATTTAGTTAAAGGTTCTATTCGAAACTTGGCTGAAAAAATGGAAGTTTATCCTTCAGTCGTCTCTCAACTAGAACCTGAACAAAAGGGTATTATTCATTTAAACGTAGGAGTATATTTTGAAGAATATGTAAAGGAAAGTGAATAAGTCCTTTTATTATATAAATAAATAAACAGATTCATCCAAAACTTACTATGGTAAAACATAATGTTTTATTATAGAATGAAAGAATACAATAAATTATATGAAAAAGTTATGTTATATACAATTGATGAATGGAGGTGCCGTGTTTGAATAGTGGTGAAGTTTTAGTAAGTTTAGATATAGGAACAGATACTGTAAAAGTTGTTATTGGTGAAGTACTAGAAGATACTTTAAATATAATCGGTGTAGGAACAGCAGAATCGACAGGCATGAGAAAAGGTGCAATCGTCGATATTGAGCAAACTGTTCAATCCATTCAACGGGCCGTTGAGCAAGCAGAAAGAATGGTTGGTTTAGAGATACATAGTGTAGTAGTTGGAATTAACGGTGAGCATGTTCAACTTCAACCTTGTCATGGAGTCGTTGCTGTTCAAAGTGAAAATAGAGAAATTACAAATGAAGATGTAACACGTGTCATAGAAGGTGCTCAAGTCATTTCTATACCTCCTGAACGGGAAATTATTGATGTCATTCCAAGAGAGTTCATCGTAGATGGGTATGATGAAATTAATGATCCACGGGGTATGATTGGTGTCCGATTAGAGATGGAAGGCACAATTATTACATGTTCAAAAACGATGTTACATAATATTTTAAAATGTGTAGAACAAGCGGGTTTAGTCGTAGCAGACATATGCCTGCAGCCATTAGCGACAGGAACAATAGCACTATCCGAAGATGAGAAAAACTTAGGTATTGCTTTAATAGATATTGGTGCAGGTAGTACAACTGTTTCTGTTTATGGGGACAATCACATTGCTGCGACAAGTGTTATTCCTCTTGGAGGTGACAATATTACGAAGGATTTGTCCGTCGGTATGAGATCTTCTATTGAAGAAGCAGAAATGATTAAACAAAAACATGGCTTCGGATATTATCCAGATGCAAATGAAGATGAAACCTTTAAAGTATCTGTCATAGGAAGTGAAAATAAAAAAGTATTTAACCAATTAGAAATATCTGATATCATTGAAGCTAGGTTAGAAGAAATATATATGTTTGTTCGTAGAGAGATTCAACGAATGGGTTTTTACGACTTACCCGGTGGTTATGTTTTAACAGGAGGGAGTCTAAAATTACCCGGTGCGCTTGAATTAGCTCAAGAAGTATTAGATGAAAATGTTCGAGTGGCCATCCCAGATTATATCGGTGTTAGAGAGCCCCAATATACGGCTGGTGTAGGCATTTTGAAATTTGCTTATCATAATGCAAGAATTCAAGGTAAAGAATTATCACCTTCAGTGACGATACATACACAATCAGAAGCACCTAACCAAAGAGGGAGAAAGTCTGAACAAAAGCAACCAACAAATCAAAAAGAAAAGAAATCTAGATTTGCAAGTATATTTAGATACTTTTTTGAAGAGTAATGAACTCAGCGTCTAAAATAGTTGTAATTTTGCATATTAGGAGGCACAAAAATGTTAGAGTTTGAAAATTTAGATGAACTCGCCACCATTAAAGTAATCGGAGTAGGTGGTGGTGGAAATAATGCAGTAAATCGAATGATCGAACATGGCGTCGAAGGTGTAGAATTTATAGCTACAAACACAGATGCTCAAGCTTTAAATATGTCAAAAGCAGAAATGAAATTACAAATTGGAGAAAAATTAACCCGAGGTTTAGGTGCAGGAGCAAATCCTGAAATCGGTAAAAAAGCTGCTGAAGAGAGCAGAGAACAAATTGAAGAAGCCTTGCAAGGTGCAGACATGATTTTTGTTACTGCAGGAATGGGTGGAGGAACAGGTACTGGTGCTGCCCCAGTAATTGCACAAATTGCAAAGGATTTAGGCGCTCTAACTGTCGGTGTTGTGACAAGACCTTTTTCCTTTGAAGGAAGAAGACGATCAAACCAAGCACACTCAGGTATTGATGCACTAAAATCAAACGTGGATACGCTAATTGTCATTCCTAATGATCGTTTACTAGAAATAGTTGATAAAAATACTCCGATGTTAGAAGCCTTTAGAGAAGCAGATAATGTCCTAAGGCAAGGTGTCCAAGGAATTTCCGATCTAATCGCTAAACCAGGACTCATTAACGTCGACTTCGCTGACGTTAAAACGATTATGTATGATAAAGGATCTGCTCTTATGGGTATTGGACTTGCTTCAGGAGAAAGTCGAGCAAGTGAGGCAGCTAAAAAATCAATCTCCTCACCTTTACTAGAAACATCCATTAATGGTGCAAACGGCATTTTGATGAATATTACAGGTGGCGTTAATTTAAGTTTATATGAGGTGCAGGAAGCTGCTGATTTAGTAACTGCAGCAGCGGATAATGATGTAAATGTTATTTTTGGAGCAGTTATTAATGAGGATTTAGACGAGGAAATTATCGTAACTGTCATAGCAACAGGTTTTGATGAAACTGCAAGCCAACGTGAAACAGCTCAACCCCATTCAAGACAAGCTCAAATGGGATCAAGACCAGATCGCGATGTAGAGCATAGGCCAACGGATAATATTCCAAAAAATGATGAAGAAACATTAGATATTCCAACGTTCTTACGGAATCGAAACCGTGATCGATAAGGAAAAGAAAACTTCATTATTTTAATGATGAAACAAACGAGATAATTTTATTTCGTTTGTTTTTTTGTTTTTATTTCCATACATCGACAAAACCTTAGAATTAATGCCTAAAATAGTTTGATAAGAAACCGAAAATATGACAGACATCGCTCTTTCTATCCGATATACTTTTTATAAATGAATAAGCTATATCTTTGAGAAGAGTGAATGTGGTGACGATATTTTTAGATGTCATTTGGCTGTTTAATTTTTTGTTTGACTTTATTTTATTACTTATCACACGTATATTTATAAAAGCAAACACATCTATGAAACGAATATCCTTTGGTGCATTTATCGCATCATTAATTGTTCCTCTAACGATATTGTACCCTCACTCTTTCATAGCTACTTTTTTAGGAAAACTCATTTACTCGATCATCATTGTTTTTAGTTCCTTTTCAGTAAAATCAATTACATCTTTTTTCCACACACTGTTTAGCTTTTACTTTATTAGTTTTGTGATTGGGGGTGGATTGTTCGGTCTTCATTATTTGTTACATCGGCCAATTTTATTACATGCTAATGGTATGGTAACATTTCAAAAAGCCTATGGTGATCCAATAAGTTGGCTGTTTATTTTCGTAAGTTTCCCATTAATTGGTTATTTTACGAAACGAAGATTGGACAAGTATACGGTCGAGAAAGTAAAATTTGAATATTTGTATCCAGTCTGGATAACGATAAATGGCAAACAAAAGAGAACACTTGGATATTTAGATAGCGGTAACCAACTTATCGATCCAATAACGAAATATCCTGTCATTGTATGTGATGAGCCTTTTTTGAAAAATTGGTTTACCAAAGAAGAATGGTCGTACTTAGCATCCTTTGCTCAAACCTTTCAAGCTGAAACATTGCCAAACAATTTTAAATATCAAATTCATCTCATTCCTTATCGTGGAGTAACAGGTACAAATGAATTGTTACTTGCGATTAAACCTAATGAAATTATAGTAGAAAAAGCAGAACAACATATGAATTATAAAAATGTTTTTGTCGGAATTCAGTTTTCACAATTATCACAAGATGGTCGTTTTCATTGTTTGCTCCATCCAAAATTGTTTCAACATTAAACGGAAAGCATAATAAAAAAGGGGGATGTTGTTGGAAGTTTTATCGATTAAATTTCGAAAATGGTATTATCAAATGCTAACAAAGTTAGGATTAAAAGCAGATGAAGTGTATTACATTGGTGGGAGTACTGTTTTACCATCTCCATTAACGAAAGAAGAAGAGAAAAAATATTTACAATTGTTAGCAGAAGGTAATGAGCAAGCAAGATCAATATTAATTGAGAGGAATTTACGTTTAGTCGTTTATATTGCTAGAAAATTTGAGAATACAGGAATTAATATTGAGGATTTAATAAGCATTGGAACAATTGGTCTGATTAAAGCGGTAAATACCTTTGATGTGGAGCGAAAAATTAAATTAGCGACATATGCCTCAAGATGTATTGAAAATGAAATTTTAATGTACTTAAGAAGAACAAGTCGGTTGCGTCAAGAAGTTTCCTTTGATGAACCGTTAAATGTTGATTGGGATGGAAATGAACTATTATTATCCGATGTATTAGGAACAGATCCGGATATTATTACGAAAAAATTAGAAACGGATGTAGATAAAGCCCTCTTAAAACGAGCATTATCAGGATTAAATGAACGAGAACAAAAAATCATGAAATTAAGATATGGCTTACAAAATAAAAAGCGTAAAACACAAAAAGATGTCGCAGATTTATTAGGTATTTCACAATCATATATTTCCAGGTTAGAAAAGAAAATTATTAAGCAGTTAAAAAGGGAATTTAAAAAAATGATTTAGTTCCCGACTTCTTAAGAAGGATGTGCGTTAATAGGCATTTTCCATCATTTACCTGTGCATAAAATAACTTTCCTAGGGAGATACTCTCGAATACAGCATCACGAACTAGGAGGTAAACAGAATGTACAGGCATAAAGTTGAAATTTGTGGTGTTGATACATCAAAATTACCTGTATTAAAAAATGATGAAATGAGGGTTTTATTTAGGAGACTTCAAGAAGATAAGGAGTTATCCGCAAGGGAAGAACTTATAAATGGAAATTTAAGGCTCGTACTTAGCGTCATCAAAAGATTTCGAAATCGTGGTGAATACGTGGATGATTTATTTCAAGTCGGGTGTATAGGTTTAATGAAGTCTATTGACAATTTTGATTTAAGTCATAATGTGCGATTTTCTACGTATGCTGTTCCGATGATTGTCGGTGAGATTCGCAGGTATTTACGGGATAATAATCCAATTCGCGTATCCCGATCCCTCCGTGATACCGCCTATAAAGCTTTAAAAGCAAGAGAAAAACTTATTCAAAAAAATGCTAAGGATCCAACATCGATGGAAGTTGCAGAAGAGATGGGTGTTCCCCATGAGGACATTGTTTTTGCATTAGATGCGATTCAAGATCCCGTCTCTTTACATGAGCCAATTTACAATGACGGAGGAGATCCGATTTATGTTATGGATCAAATAAGTGATGAAGAGGAAAAAGATGAGCATTGGGATGATTATTTATCGTTGAAAGAAGGAATCGATCGACTAAATGATCGTGAACAAATGATTTTAACAAAGCGTTATTATCAAGGAAAGACCCAAATGGAAGTTGCCAATGAAATAGGCATATCACAAGCCCAAGTATCCCGACTTGAAAAAGCAGCCATCGAACAAATGAATCAAGATATGTTTCAATAAAAAAGGAAACCTACAAATACATTCTATTTGTAGGTTTTTTATTGCCTAATGCATGATTTGGCCCATCCCTTGCATATTTATAATTGTAAGGGGAGGATTTTATGATTACACTATCTGAATTACAAATGAAAGAAATTATTGATATAAAAGAAGGAAAAAGATTAGGTCATATTCATGACTTACGGATTCATCCAATGACAGGAAATATAGAATCAATTATTTTATTACATAGACATCGTAAAAAGGGTTTCTTTTCTGGTGCTGAAGAAATAGAAATTAAATGGCAACATATTCAAAAAATTGGAAAAGACGTTATTTTAGTTAATCAACTTTATCATTCGCCATTATATTTAGAAACGACTAGAAATCACCAACGTTATTAACTAGATGTGTCAAAGATTATTTACTATCGTCGGTAAGTAGGGTAATATAGTAGTATAAATGTACAAGTACAAGTGAAACCTTTTACAATTTTACAAAATACGTCATAATAATATGTATACTTACCATTTAAAACAAGGGGAATAATACATATGAATACAGAAAAGGTAAAAACAGTTCGTGAAAATTTACAAACAGTTCAAGAAAAAATTCAGACCGCATGTGAAAGAAGTGGACGAGAACCGGATGAGATAACAATTATCGGTGTGACTAAATACGTTTCTAATGAAAGAGCGAAAGAAGCAATACAAGCAGGAGTCATTCATTTAGGGGAAAATAGAGATAATGAATTTTTAGCTAAATATAATGATATAGGTCACGATGCAAAGTGGCATTTTATAGGAACACTTCAATCTAGAAAAGTAAGAGATGTCGTTAATAAAGTAGAAGCTATTCATTCGGTAGAAAGAATGTCAGTTATTAGACAAATAGAAAGCCGAGCGGAAAGTCCAGTTGATTGTTTCGTCCAAGTAAATGTTAGTGGTGAAGAAACTAAACACGGTTTAAAACCAGAAGAAGTTATACCATTTATAAAAGAAACTGAAGATTATCCTAAGGCTCGTATTGTCGGGTTAATGACAATGGCCCCACACATCGATGACGAAACAGTTATTCGCAAAGTCTTTCAAGATTTAGCTACACTTCGTGATGAAGTGATGCAGCAAAACTTTCCCCATGCACCGTGTAAATATTTGTCGATGGGGATGAGTAATGATTATGAAATTGCTATTGAAGAAGGAGCTACACATATTCGAATCGGCTCGGAACTCGTCGGAAAATAGTCGAGAAAAGGGGTGAAGCTTGTGAGTATTAAAAATGCCTTTAAAAAGTTATTTACTGTCGAAGATGAATATGAATATGAGTATGTAGATGAAAAAAACTATCCACAAAACACTGCACCTGTAAATGGAAATGATGATGAAAATGTCGTTAGCTTAACGAGCATGTCACATCCTGTTTCAAAGGTTGTTTTATGTGAACCGAGTTCCTATAATGAAGTTCAAGAAATTGCAGATCATGTTGTTAACCGTCGGTCAGTTGTCATTAATCTCGAACGGGTTGATCATGAACAAGCAAAGCGTATTGTCGACTTTTTAAGTGGAACTGTCTATGCTATTAATGGTGATATACAAAAATTAGGGGCTCAAACTTTTTTATGTACGCCGGATAATGTTGAAATATCTGGTTCAATTACAGGAAAGTATTCGGATGCTGATGAATTTGAAAGGGAATGGTAGAGTTACATGGGATTAATATATCAATTTTTAGCAACTGCTTTTGAAGTATATTTTATTGCACTTATCATTTACATTTTAATGTCTTGGTTACCAGGGGCAAGGGAATCTAGTTTTGGTGAGGCCTTAGCAATGATCTGTGAGCCATACTTAGAATTTTTCAGAAGAATTATTCCACCAATAGGTATGCTCGACATATCTCCTTTAGCTGCACTTTTTCTCCTTAGGTTAGCTAGAATTGGTTTAAAAGAATTGTTTATGATGATTGGATAGGATAAAATGACTATTTATCAACATTATCGTGAAGAGGAACATTTATTTGTTGACCAGATACTATCCATGAAAGAACAGGTTGAAAGAAATTATCTTTATCGAGTAACAGATTTTTTAAACCCGAGAGAGCAACAAATCGTCAAACAGTTAATTGGTGAAAATAATGAAGAATGGCAATTAAAGTTTTTTGGTGGAAATGAATATACTGAACGCAAGAAAGCGATCATTGCTCCTTTTTATGAGGATATTACAAAAGATGATTTCGAAATTAGCTTATTAGAGGCAACATACTCGGAAAAGTTTATATCGCTTAGTCATCGGGATGTCATGGGTGCTTTTTTATCTCTAGGTATTGAACGAAATCAATTAGGTGATATATATGTCGGTAATGGCATTATTCAAATTGTTACATCAGAGGATATTGCTCCTTTTGTAATGTCACACTTAACATCGATTAAAAATGCTAATGTACAGCTTCACACGGGACCTTTGTCACGGTTGTTAATTGAACAGCCAAACTGGAAAACTTTTGAACGAACCGTACCTTCTCTTAGATTTGATGCGATGCTTAAAGCAATATACAATTTATCGCGCAAAGATGCATCAAGTTTAATTAAGCGGAAACATGCAAGAATCAACCATAAAACTGTAGAAGATGCAGCTTATATCGTTGAAGCTGAAGATTTAATCTCAGTTAGAGGTAAAGGTAGAAGTAAATTTATTCGGGAAAATGGATTATCGAGAAAAGGAAGAATTAGGGTTACCGTCGCAATTTTAAAATAAATTATGTTATGATGACATATAATAATAATTTTTAAAGGAGGTGGCCGATGTGCCATTAACACCGCTAGATATCCATAATAAAGAGTTCACGCAAAGTTTCCGCGGGTATGACCGAGATGAAGTAAATGAATTTTTAGATCAAGTGATGAAAGATTATGAAATCGTTATTCGTGAAAAGAATGAATTAAAACGAAAATTAAGTGAATTAGAAGAAAAACTAGGTCATTTTACGAATATTGAAGAGACGTTAAACAAATCCATTTTAGTCGCACAAGATACGGCTGAGGAATTAACAGCTAATGCCAAAAAGGAATCAAAACTTATTATAAAAGAAGCAGAGAAAAATGCTGATCGTATCGTCAATGAAGCCCTTGATAAATCTCGGAAGATTCAATTGGAAACAGAAGAATTAAAAAATCGCGGGAAGGTATTCCGCACGCGCCTTCGAACTTTAGTCCAAGCCCAACTTGATATGTTAGAGAATGAGGATTGGGAGGAATTGGAAAGAATGGAATTAGAAGCTCAACTAAAGGAAGATTTAGATTTAGTAAAGAGTGAGACTACTAGTGAGACGTAGTTCTTGACCAAAATTCATTTCTTACATATAATCATAACTAATAATAAAAATACGATGACAGAGACAGTATAAAAGCGATTATCTATTACAGCGAGTTAGGATTTGGTGTGAGCCTAACATAGACCGTTTTTAGAACATCCCTCTTGAGTATCCCATCGAACAGAATGAAGTAGATGTGGACGTCTTATTCACGTTACGAATATTAAATGAGTGAATTTAATGGAACATTAAATTTATTAGGGTGGTAACGCGGGTCTTCTCGTCCCTTAGGGATGTGGAAGGCTTTTTTATTTGATAAATAAAAATATGTAAAATAATTTAGAGGAGGAAACAAAGTGGATTATAAGGAGACTCTACTTTTACCGAAAACAAAATTCCCAATGCGTGGGAACTTACCGAATAAAGAACCAGAAAGAAGAAAGCAGTGGGAAGAGGAAAAATTGTATGAAA
>Ga0209487_1000059_pt1 | contig 99797 bp, 92 predicted proteins | sample Poulit2012_FD_187524 | JGI IMG/M metagenome (GOLD analysis project Ga0209487, IMG submission 187524) | Agricultural soil microbial communities from Georgia to study Nitrogen management - Poultry litter 2012 (SPAdes) (version 2) | ecosystem: Environmental > Terrestrial > Soil > Agricultural land...
CGAAGCCTGGGCCGACGCAGGACGCCGGGTTCCCGGGCTCGCCGGTTCGTTGCCTCAGCCTCGTGCCTGGTGCGGGGGAGATGCCTGGCCGAGCCTCGTGGACCGGCTCACCGCGGGACAGGAAGCCGGAAACGGGTCAGGGCGATGCTCGACCTGGAGGCCGAGGCCAACGGGTCGCTCGTCCACGGGGACTTCGGGCCGCACAACATCGTGCTCCCCGCCAGCGGCGGTAGAGCAGTCCTGATCGATACCGATCACGCTTCCTGGGCAGACCCGGCGATCGACATCGCGCCGTTGCTCGCGTCCTACCCGGAGCACGAGCTCGCCGCGGATATTCCGCGCCCTCTCCTCAGCCGAGCCACGGCGCATCGGCGGACCCTGTCGCTTCAGGTCGCGGCAGCGGCTTGGCTGCGAGGGGATCACCGGCTTCGAGAGCATGCGCTGGGGAACTTCGCACGACGCATTCGCAGTGCCGACCCGCAGTGGTGAGGGGCGTGGTTCGTCCGTATCCGGCCGGCCGGGCTCTATCGGCGTGACGCGAAGCATCTCCGACCGGGCGATGCACGAGCCTTTCGAGGCGCAGGGGCTCGGCCCGTCTCAGAGCCTCCCGGCGGCCTTCATCATCAGGTAGGAGTCGGCCAGGCCCTGCGGTGCCTTCTCCGGGGGTGCATCCATCACATGAGCGCCGGTGCGCTCGAGGGCATGGGCCACGCCGGCCCGGCGGGTGCGGGCCTGCTCCGCGGCGGCGGCGCGGTAGACCGTCTCCAGGTCGTCGCGGCCGGCGGCGAGCTCCTCGAGCGCCGGGTCGGAGACCGAGGCCACGATCAGCGGGTGGTCCCGGGCCAGCCGTGCGGCCACCGGCAGCAGCCCGGTGTGGACCACGGATTCCTCCACCGGGGTCACCAGCACCACCAGGGAGCCCTTGCGCGCCCGCGAGGTGATGGTGGAGGCGGCCAGCTCCCAGTCGGTCTCGACCAGGGCCGGGTGCACGGCGGCGGTCGCGCTGACCATGTCGTTCAGCACGGTGGTGCGGCTCGAGCCGAGCACGGAGACGTGGGGGATGCGGTCGATGCACAGCAGGTCTACCCGGTCCCCGGCCTGACCGGCGAGCGCAGTCAGCAGCAGGGCCGCGTCGAAGGCTGTGTCCAGCCGGGTCGAGTCGCCGAGCCGGCTGGCGGAGGTGCGGGAGGTGTCCACCACGATCAGCACGTGCCGGTCGCGTTCGGGACGCCAGGTGCGCACCACCACGCTGCGGCGTCGCGCCGTGGCCCGCCAGTCGATCGAGCGCACGTCGTCGCCGTCGACGAAGTCGCGCAGCGAATCGAACTCGGTGCCCTGTCCGCGCTGATGGATCGCGGCGAGCCCTTCGATCTCCCGCAGCCGGCGCACCCGGGAGGGCAGGTGGCGGCGCGACCCGAAGGGGTGCAGTGCCAGCAGCCGGCCGGGTGCCTGGGCCCGTGCGGTGCGGCGGGCCAGGCCCAGACGGCCGACGGAGGCCACCAGCAGCGCCCGGGAGGAATGCTCGCCGCGCCGTGTGGGCAGGAATCGCTGCCTGATCGCCCGGCGCTCATGGGGTGGCACGTGCAGCCGGGACCGTTGCTCGGCCAGGCCCGCGGTGGGGTTCCAGGCGTCACGGACCTCCAGGCGGGCCGGCCGGGCGGTGGGGTTGGTCAGGAGCAGTCGCCCGGTGGCTTCCTTGCCCAGCCGGACCTGCCCGGGGGCGTCACGACGCACCGTGATCATCGCCGGGTTCGGCGCGAGCAGGGCGTCGGTGAGCACCACCAGCGCCCACAGCACGAAGCAGGTCAGAAGCATCCACCAGGTCGGCCAGATCACGACCAGCGGCAGGGCCAGCAGCGCGACCAGCGCCGCCCGCGGGGTCAGGGAGATCCTCATCGGGGGCGTCCTCAGCGGGGCACGGGCACGGAGGCCAGCGTCGCCGCGAGCACCGCCTCGACCTGGGTCCCCTCCAGCTCCGACTCCGTGGTCAGCCGCACACGGTGAGACAGGGTCGGCGGGGCCATGATCTTGACGTCGTCGGGAGTGATGAAGTCTCGTCCCGACAGATAAGCCCAGGCGCGTGCGGTGCGCAGCAGCGCGATCGCGCCGCGGGGCGAGACCCCCAGCGACAGGCTGGGCGAGCTGCGGGTGGCTCGGCACACGTCCACGATGTACTGGACCACCGGGTCCTCCGCGACGACCGCGGCGACGTCCTGCTGGGCGCGGTGCAGCGCCGGCACGTCCACCACCGCGCCCAGCCCCATGGCGGCCAGGTCGGTGGTGTCGAAGCCGTCGGCGTGCCGGCGCAGCACATCGACCTCCACCTCGCGCTCGGGCAGCGGCATCACGGCCTTGAGCAGGAAACGGTCGAGCTGAGCCTCCGGCAGCGTGTAGGTGCCGTCGAACTCGATGGGGTTCTGGGTCGCTATCACCAGGAAGGGGTCCGGCAGCGGATGCCCGACGCCGTCGACCGTGACCTGCCGTTCCTCCATCGCCTCGAGCAGGGCGGACTGGGTCTTGGGAGGAGTGCGGTTGATCTCGTCGGCCAGCAGCAGGTTGGTGAACACCGGCCCCTCGCGGAAGACCAGGTCGCTGGTGGCGTTGTCGTAGACCAGCGAGCCGGTGATGTCACCGGGCATCATGTCCGGGGTGAACTGCACCCGGCGCATGCGCACGTCCAGCGCGGCGGCCAGGGAGCGCACCAGCAGGGTCTTGGCGACCCCGGGAACCCCTTCGAGCAGCACGTGGCCGCGGCACAGCAGGGCCACCACCAGGCTGGTCACCGCCGCGTCCTGGCCCACGACGCCCTTGTGGATCTCCGTCGCCAGGCCCTGCAGGCCGGCGCGGATGTCGGTATCGACCTCGGGCCGCGCCGGTCCGGTGGGCCGGTCCCGGCCGGTGACCGGCGAGGGATGGGGCGCGGTGTCCTGGGGGTGGTCGGTCATCGGTCGATCTCCTTCTCGAGTCGGTCCAGGTCCCGCGCGAGCTGCACGAGGTCCTGGTCACGGGTGACGGGGGTGGGCCCGAGCAGGGAGCGGATCTGCTCGGGCGAGCGCTGCACATGGGGCGCCAGTGCCGCGACGAGGGCATCGAGGGTGGACTCGCGCCGCAGTCCCAGCTGCAGCGCCAGGCGCACCGATGTGGCGGAGCGCAGAGCAGTGGCCGCGGCATCCCGCGACGAGGACTGCTGCAACAGTCGGGCACGGCCCAGCACCATCTCCTGGGGCCGCACGGTCACCGGCAGCGGTTCGACCACCACGGGGCCGAAGCGCCGGCCCCAGGCGATCAGGGCGATCCCGGCGACCAGCAGGATCCACAGCCCCACGGGGCCGGCCCAGTCGGGCAGATGGGTCAGCAGCTCGGGCCCGGTGGTGGCCATGGGATCGGTCGCCGAGGGGACGTACCAGCTGAGCTCACCGCTGGGTCCCAGGGCGTTGAGCACGAGCGCGGAGTTGTCCGCCTCCCGCACCCCCTCATTGGTCAGCAGGTCCGCGCTGCCGAGCACCAGCACCTGCCCGTCGGCCGCCACCAGATCACCCTCGGGGGTGTCGAAGCAGCCCTGAGCTTCTCCGCGGGTGCTGTAGAGCGTGGAGGGGCCGCGCAGGCCCTCCTCGCCGGGGACGGCGAGGGCGCGTGCTTCGAAGGTGAGGTCGCCGCAGCTCTGACCGGCCTCGACGGTGCTCTCGGCGCGGAGCGACCCGGCAGGGGTGATCAGCGGGGTGAGATAGGACAGGGTCACGAAGTCGGGTTGGACCAGCACCAGCTGTCCCTCCCCCTCCTCGAGGGCCCCGGCGAGCTCGTCCAGCTGCGGCGCGGACAGGGAGCTGGGAGCGGTCACCAGCACGGTGCGGTCCTCACGCAGGGACTGCGCGGCGTCCTCGGTGTGCCGGTCCACCCGCACCTGCGTGCCCAGATCGGTCAGCACCTCCACCACGGCTTTCGAGCCCTGCGGCGTCGGGGCATCGGGCTCGAGGGGTCCGTCCCGGTAGACCCCGCGGGCGATGGTCACCGCGATCGCGAGCACGATGCCGGTGGCCACCAGGATCACCAGCCAGGGGCGGCCGTGCCCGCCCCGGTCGCCCGAGCCGCCCGGCCCTGCCGAATCCCGCCCAGGTGAGGAGGGGCCGGTGGTGGCGGGTGCGGCATCGGCGGCCGGCGCGAGCTCGGGGCTGATTGCGGCGCCGGCAGACCTCGACGGGCTCACGGTGCGACTCCGGCGAACTGATCGCCCTCGGCCGGCTCGGAGTCGGTGAGGTCGGGGGTGGACTCAGCGATGTACTCCGTCAGCCGCAGCAGATCTTCGGCCTGTTTGGCGGCGACTGCACGGTGGGAGTAGGCGGCGGTGTCGAAGGCGTCCGCCCCCCGCTGGAGCCGGCTGGTCAGGTCGGGGAAGGAGTGCGAGGCGCTCGCAGCGGCCTCGTGGGCGGTCATCCCCACGGTGACGTCCAGCAGGGTGCGCACCTCGAGGTCGCGCACCAGGCTGCGCAGGGCCAGCACGGTGGCGTCGTCGAAGCGTTCCTCTGCGATCGCTCGGTGCGCGGAGTCCCGCAGCTCCCCGGCGCTGAGCACGGGTTCGGCGTCGAGGGCCGAGGCCACGCTCAGCACGGCACCGCGGCGTATCAGGCCGGTGCGTCGCAGCACCAGCACGACGACAGCTCCCAGCAGCAGGAGCAGGACGATCGCGATGGCGGCCTGGGCGGTCGAGGAGCCGTCGATGCCGTCGGCCAGCGAGAGCAGCCACTCCTCGATCACCCGCAGCAACCAGGCCACGAAGCCCTCGGAGTCGTCGTACTCGGACTTGGCCAGCTCATCGCGGATCCGGGAGCGGGCGTCATCGGGATCGACGGGTGGGGGCGCCGCGGGGATCACGACGGGGCCCCCGGTGCGGTGGGCTCTCGTCCCGCTCGCGCCTGCCGGTTCAGCTCGACGTCCCAGGCCTCGTGACGCATGCGGTTGTCGGCGTAGATCGCGGCGTACCCGGCACACAGGAACGGGGCCAGCAGGAAGGTGGCGATGTAGGTGCCGAGCATCATGATCACGGTCATCACTCCCATGGCCAGCACGAAGGCCTCGAGGGAGGAGGCCAGCAGGATCGCCACGTAGAGGATGAAGGCGATGAAGACGAAGACGCCGGCGACGATCTGCTGGGCGAAGTAGAAGATCAGCACCAGCAGCAGCATCAGCCCGAGCACGCGCCACAGCTTGCGTCCGGCGGTCATCTGGAAGGAGCGGTGCAGCGAGCCCAGCACCCCCGTCCCTTCGATCGCCAGGGCGGGCAGCGACAGCGCGGTCCGGGCGAAGACCCACAGGGCGGCCAACACCCCTGCCAGCAGACCGAGCAGCAGGGCGATGATGGTCAGCCACCCCGCCTCCTGGGTGACGAGCAGGGGCAGAGCGCCCACGGCCAGGGGGAGCAGGAAGGCGACCGAGCCCAGGACCCCCATGAGCAGGGAGACCGCCACCGCCGGCAGCGCCTGGCCTCGCAGCAGGGACCACAGCCGGCCGTCGGGCACGCTGTCGCCGGTGGCCTCGCCCACGGTGATGCGGGTCAGCACGACCGTCACCAGGGCGCTTGCCACCAGGGTGATGATCATGGTGACCACCGTGGAGCTGACGGTGGCCAGGATCTGCGAGGTGGTCCCGCCCACGGTCTCCAAGCCCTCGGCGGCCTCACCGGTGGGGTCCTCCAGGGTGGCCTGCATCTGGCCGACCAGGGGGATCATGCCCGCACCGGTGGCGAGGGTGATCAGCACGAAGGCGATGCCGTAGACCGCCGCGGCCAGGCCCAGCACCGGCTTCGGTCGCACCCGGTAGATCCGCACGGCCGCACCCAGCACCTCGCCCACGTTCAGGGGTCGCAGCGGGAACAGGGGCACCTGCTGGACCAGCTCCCGTTGCGGGCCCGTGGTGGGCTGCGGAGCAGGCCCCCCGGACCCGTTCGCAGGGCCGGGCTCGTGCCCGGCGGGCTGCCCGGTCGATCCGGGTGCTGTCCATCCGGTGCTCATGTTCTCCTCCGCCTCCTCGGTTCCGGGGTCCGGCACGGCCGGGCCGCGCCGGCATCGGGCCGTCAGGAGCCAACCTACGGACTGCGGGCCCCGCGCCTTATCCGACGAACGTCGATGCCCTCGCATCTTCGGTGCACGATCGCAGGTCCGCACCGGTCCGCAGGGCCGCGTCCGTTCGGCGACCCGTTCGCCCGGAGAGCCGGATGTCGCCCCGCCCGGGGGCTGACGCCACCGTGGCCGCCGCCTCCCCGGCCCGAGGAGCTCTCGGTGGCACAATGACCACCATGACGACGCCTTCACGGATCCTCGTGGTCGACGACGATCAGGCGATCGCCGAGATGGTCGGCATCGTGCTGCGCGGGCAGGGCTACGAGGTGGCCACCTCTCCTGACGGGGCCTCGGCCCTCGAGACCTTCCCTCGGCTGCGACCGGACCTGGTGCTGCTGGACCTCATGCTGCCCGGCATGGACGGCATCGAGGTCTGCCGCCAGCTGCGCCGTGAGTCCGGGGTCCCCGTCATCATGCTCACCGCCCGCACCGACACCGCTGACGTGGTCGAGGGGCTCGAGGCGGGGGCCGATGACTACCTCACCAAGCCCTTCGAACCCGAGGAGCTGGTGGCGCGGATCAAGGCCCGGGTCCGTCGCACCGAGGAGCTCACCACGGAGACCCTCAGCATCGGGGACCTGGTGATCGACGTGGACGGCCATGAGGTCCGGCGTGGCGAGGAACTGATCTCGCTGACGCCGCTGGAGTTCGATCTGCTCACCCAGCTGGCTCGCAAGCCCTGGCAGGTGTTCACCCGCGACGTGCTGCTGCGCGATGTCTGGGGGTATCGCCACAGCGCCGATACGCGCCTGGTCAACGTGCATGTCCAGCGGCTGCGTTCGAAGATCGAGCATGACCCGGAGAACCCGCGGATCGTGGTGACCGTCCGCGGGGTCGGCTACCGTGCCGGGGGCTCCTCCTGAGGGCCGCGGTGCAGCCGTGAGCACGGCCGCCCCCGCACCGACGCCGGCTCTGATCCGGGCGGCGGCGCTGGTGCGCCATCTCGACCCCCGTCAGTGGCCGCTGGCCCTGCGGGTCGTGGTGGTCACGACCCTGTTGTCCATCATGGCGATCCTGACCGTCGGCACCTACCTGTCCTCGGTCATCGCCGACGGTCTGTACGAGCAGCGCCGCGACCGCGTGCTGCAGGAATCCGCGGAGATCCGTGCGGACCTGACCCAATCCATGACGCAGCTGTCGGGCGCCACCAGCACGCAGCAGCAGGACGCCGCGAACGCTTTCGTCCAGAACGTCGGTGGGGGGCAGGACGGCGTGGACAGCCGTGACGCCGCGCTGGTGCCGGTGGACCCCTCGGGGGCCGTCTGGCCGGTGGCCTCCGACCGCACCGTGTTCGAGGCGGTCGACGAGGATTTCTCAGCCGCCGTCGCGGAGGATCCCGAAGCCGTAATCTGGCAGTCCATCGGCCGCACCGACGAGACCACCGGGCGCACGCATCCCGCGATCCTGGTCGGAACCCGCGTGGTGGTGCCGGGAGCGGGCTCCTACGACCTGTTCCTGGTGTTCTCCCTGGAGGAGGAACAGGAGACCCTCTCCTTCGTTCAGCGGGTGCTGCTGGGCGGGGGTGGCGTGATGATGGCCCTGGTGGTGGGAATCGCCATCGTCGTCGCGCGGCTGGTGACCACCCCGCTGAAGCGCGCCGCCCGGGCCGCCGAGCGCATGGCCGACGGCGACCTCACCAGCCGGGTGGAGGTCTCCGGGGCCGACGAGCTGGCCAGAGTCGGGGAGTCCTTCAACGACATGGCCCGCAACCTCGAGCAGAAGGTCGATGACCTCACCGAGCTGTCCCATGTGCAGCAGCGCTTCGCCTCCGATGTCTCCCATGAGCTGCGCACGCCGCTGACCACGATCCGGATGGCCTCCTCCGTGCTCGTGGCGCAGCGCCAGCAGTTGCCCGGGGAGCTGCAGCGTACCGTCGAGCTCCTGGCCGCGCAGGTGGAGCGCTTCGAGCTGCTGCTGTCGGACCTGCTGGAGATCTCGCGCTTCGACGCCGGCGCCGCGGTGCTGGAAGCCGACCGGGAGGATCTCGACGACCTGGTGGTGCGTGCGATCGATGATGTGCGCCCGCTCGCCGGGGCCCGCGGATGCCTGCTGGATGTGCGCCTGGCCGGCCACGGGATGGATGTCGTCGTCGAGGCCCGGCGGGTGGACCGGATCCTGCGGAACCTGCTGACCAACGCCATCGAGCACGGTGCCGGAGCCCCGGTGCGGATCCAGACCGCCTCCTCGGAGGAGGCGGTGGCGGTGCTGGTCCAGGACCACGGCCACGGCATCTCCCCGGAGGACGCCCAGCACGTCTTCGACCGTTTCTGGAGGGCCGACCCCTCGAGGGCCCGCACTCTGGGCGGGACCGGGCTGGGCCTGTCGATCTCGGTCGAGGACGCCCATCTCCACTCCGGCTGGCTGCAGGCGTGGGGCCAGGTCGGAGAGGGAGCGGTCTTCCGGCTGACGCTGCCCCGCAGGCCCGGGATGGACATCGTCCGCTCCCCGTTGACGCTGGAGAGGTCCTTCGACCCCGATGCCGAGGAATCGCCCCCGTCGTCCGCCACCGGAGAGATCGTGATCAGCCCGGACCTGCTGCCCGACCTCGACGAGACGGAGGATCTGGCTGCGGATGACCTCGCGCAGGGGGACCTATCCGCCGCTGTGCCCGAGGCACCACCTCCCGACGCTCCCCAGGACCTGCCCGGTGCGGCTGCCGAGGATGTGCCCGGTGGGGCTGTAGAGGACGTGCCCGCCGGTTCGGGCTTCACCCCGGGCTCCGACCGAGAGGACCGTATCCCAGGAGGTGCCGATGAGACCCGTCCGTCGTGACGTGCTGCGCGTGGCCGGCGCCGCCGCCGTGCTGGGGCTGGGCTCCGCCTGCGCCCGCATCCCGGTCGAGTCCCCGATCGACGCCCGCGCCCTGGACGGCAGGGCTCAGCCCGGCGCCCCCTATGTGCGGGCGCTGCCGCCCGCGTCGGACGCCACAGCGGAAGAGGTGGTGGCCGGTTTCGTGCAGGCCGGGGTCGGCCCCGAGGACGATTTCGCCATGGCCCGCGAGTACCTGGCCGCACCCGCCCGGGAGCAGTGGGACCCGCACGCCCAGGTGACCATCTACTCCGGCAGCCAGGAGCTGGAGGTCGAGGTCAGCGATGACGGTGAGGCCACCCTGGTGGTGCGCGCGGTGGCGATGCTCGATGACCGCGGCGCACGCAGCCTCCTGTCGGGGCCGACGTCGCGAGAGATCACCGTCGGCCTCGAGCAGGTCGACGACCAGTGGCGCCTGACCTCCGTCCCTGATGGGATCTTCCTGTCCGAGGCCGCCTTCGAGACGCTCTACGCCCCGGCTCGGCTCTACTTCCTGGATCCCCGCCGCGAGCACCTGGTGCCCGACCATCGTTGGTTCTCCCTGAAGCGCGGGGCCCCCGGACTGCTCGAGGGACTGATCGCCGGGCCCGCTGACTACCTCGCCCCCGCCGTCCACAGCGAGGTCCCCTCCACCTCAGGTGTCACCGACGCCGTCATCACCACTGCCCCCGACGGGACGGTCCAGGTCACCGTGCCGCAGGCGGTGGCGGCACTGCCCGCCGCCCCCCGGGCCCTGGCGCTGGCTCAGCTGGAGAACTCCCTGCGGTCGTTCCAGCCCCTGTCGGGGGTGCGGCTGGTCTGGGAGGGGGCCGAGGGGTCCCCGGCCGACGAGGTCGGCCTCGAACGCGCCCTGCCCGGCCACCGTCCGATCGCCGCCGGTCCCACCGGCGTGATCTCCCTGGCCGACATCTCCGGCAGCGACCCCGCGCAACTGGTGCCAGATCTGGTCGACATCGAGCTCGGCTCGCCGGTCATCGCTCAGGACGGGGTGCTCGCAGCGGCCCTGACCAGCGGTGACTCCACCGTGGTGCTCGCCTCCAGCGATGGCAGCATCGCGCTGCGCGAGGCCGCCACCGGGGGACAGTTCGTCCCGCCCCGCATCGACGATGCCGGCTATGTGTGGACCTCGACCCGGGAGAGCTCCGGGGTGCTGGTGGCCCTGTCCGGCGCCGACCCCGAGCATGACGCGAAGATCGATGCCCCGTGGCTGTCCGGAAGGCGGATCCTGGCGCTGGACATCGCCGCTGACGCCACCCGCATGGTCGTGCTGTCCGCCGACACCGGCGGCGCACGGCTGGACCTGTGCGCGGTGCGGCGCGACGAGAACGGGGTGCCCAGTGCCCTGACCGAACCGATCGCGATGCGCCCTTCCCTGGAGGATGTGACCCAGGCCAGCTGGTACGACGAGGTCGCCGTGCTCGTGCTGGGTGAGGACAGCTCGAGCGGCGAGCAGCGCGCCCAGATCGTCGACTTCGCCTCCGACCGGGATCCGCTCCCGCCCCTGAAGACCCCCACGGAACGGATCGCCGGCACCGTGGTGGCCGACACCATCTGGGCCTCGACCAGCGACGGCACCCTGTTGCGCAGCGACGGCGACGCCTGGACGACCGTCGACGTGGACGCCACCGACCCCTGGTTCTACTGACCGCGGCCCGGCTCGGCCGCTGCCGGGTCCTGCGAGGTCCCGCCCACCACCGGGATGGCTGCCGACGATCGGGGCGGAGCTGCCGACCACCGGGATGGAGCAGCTGAGCACCGATGAACGGTCCGCGCCTCCTCCCCACGCCCCGGGGGTCCACCATCGCCGGTGGCAGCTTCCCCTCCATGGGCATCCGCGATGGGATCGCGCCATGGCTCAGCCCCGATCCGTCCGCCCCTCTCGGGGAACGCATCGCCTTGCCCGGATCGTGGGGGAGGTGGCGGCACAGACCTGTGCGCTGGTGGTGACCCGGCAGTGCCCCTGCGGGAGCGAGGGCACCTGGCTGTGCCCGGGGTGCGCCGCGCAGCTCGCGGCGGCGCCGCTTCGGGTCGAGTCCTGCTGTGAGGCATTGCAGCACCTGTCGGCGGCTCGGGTCCTGCCGCAGGGACCGTTGCTGCCGGCAGGGGTGGACCACACCCCGTTGCTGCCCGTGCTGGCCCTCGGGGAGTACGCCGGTGATCTGCAACGGCTGATCCTCGCCTGGAAGAACGGCGGCATGCTGCACCTGGGACGGCGCATCGCCCCCGGGCTGGCCGCGGCGGTGACCGATCTCGCCGCCGGCGCGGGAGGGCGCCCGCCCGGGCTGGTGCCGGTCCCGTCTCGGCTGGGTGCCCGCTTGCGCCGCGGGGAGGACCACACCGCCGAGCTGGTGCGCGAGCTGGGGCGGTTGGGTGCGGGCCGGCCCCTGCTGCTGCCATCGACGCCCACCACCGCCCAGGAGGGGCAGGGTGCCCGCCAGCGGCGCGGACGGCAGATCCAGCTCCTGGGCTCGGCCCGCCGCCGGGCCGGAGAGCACCGGGGCGCACCGGTGGTCATCATCGACGACGTCGTCACCACCGGGTCGACCCTGCGGGGGATGCACCAGGCACTGACCCGCGAGGGCCTGACCGTGCTCGGCGCGGTCGTCGTGGCGTCCGCCCGGGTTCCCCGTTCTCCTGGTGTGCCCTGAGGAAAACGGTCCGGAGTGGGCCGTTCGGCCCTGCCTGAGGAGAAAAAACGTGGCATGCTGGTGCGACTCGTCACAGAGCGAGTCCCCTTCTCGTCAGGGAGGTGCCAGCCCCAGCCGAAGAGCCATCGCGGTCGGGCTCAGAGCGACCGCATCCCGATAGGAGGAGAGAACCTCATGGAGATCAATGTCGTCGGACGCCACATGGACGTCCCGGATCGTTTCCGTCGCCATCTGACCGACAAGCTCGACAAGGTCACCCAGTTCGCGCCCGCGGCGATGCGGGTGGATGTGGAGATCTCACAGGAGAAGAACCCCAGGCGGGCCGAGCTCAGCGACCGTGTGGAACTGACCGTGCACGACGACGGCTCGGTGATTCGCTCCGAAGCGCGCGCCGATGACCTCTACGGTGCCCTGGACATCGCCTACGGGAAGCTCCTCGAGAGGCTGCGCCGCGCCAGGGACCGCCGCAAGGACCACCGTCGCGGTCGAAACCGAGCCCATCAGATCTCCGGGGAGAGCCTGCGCACCATGGTGCCCGACGGTGAGCCGCCCGCCGCTCTGCAGGACCCGCCCCCGGCTGCGGCCGAGGACTCCACCACGGACACGAAGGCGGACGACGTCACGGAGAACGACGTGGCCTATGACGGCAGCCCCGTGGTGATCCGCGAGAAGAAGCACCCGGCGAGCCCGATGACCGTCGACGATGCGCTCTACCGGATGGAGATGGTCGGTCACGACTTCTTCCTGTTCATCGACTCCGAGACGAGCAATCCCAAGGTCGTCTACCGCCGTAAGGGCTGGAACTACGGCGTGATCGAACTCGAGCAGGAGCCGGCCGCGAGCTGACCCAGGCGCGACGACGGGCGGGGAGTGCTGGTCAGGCACCCCGCCCGTCGTCATGTCGGCCGGCGCGGCGAAGGAGCACACCATGCCCCCACCCTCAGCTGGGCGCAGGCACGGCGTATCGCCCTGCGCTCCCAGGGGATGGGGCCGGCGCGCTGCAGCGGCGCCCCCGGCGCCCGCGCCAGCCGGCTCGCCCTCGAGCGCACCCTGGCCCGCACCTGGCTGCTGCAGATCGACTCCGTCAACGTCTTCGCCCGGGCCCATCATCTGCCGGTGTTCACCCGCACCGGCACCTGGGACCCCGCCGTACTGGACATCGCCTCCCGCCCCGGCCCGCAGCGCCGCCGTCATCTCGCGTCACCTCCGCGACACCCGGCGCGGAAGCGGCTGGAGCTGGCGGCGCACCCCCACCCGATGGGCGGTGGAGTACCTGTTCCGCTCCGGGGCGCTGGACTGCGTGGGACGCACCATTCAGTTCCAACGGCTGTACCTGCCGGCCGACCACCCTGTTCCGCCGATCCCGGAGGCATCCCCGCACGCGTGGCCCCAGAGCCCGGAGCAGGCCGAGCGGGCGTACTCATCGCAGGAGGCGCTCCCGCTTACGGAGGAGGAGGCGGTGCGCGGCCTGGCAGCCCTGGCCGCCCGCGCCCTGGGGCGGCCGATCCGGCGGCGATCGCGGACTGCTTCCGGTTGCGGATCAGACAGGTGCGCCCGGCGCTGGCCGATCTCGTCGCGGCCGGGGAGCTCCAGGAGGTGGAGGTCGACCACCCCGGCGGCCTACTCCCGATGCTGCTGCACCACGAGGCCCCCGCTGCTACCCCGCTCCGGGCCACCGCTCTGGTCAGCCCCTTCGACCCGATCGTGTTCTTCCGGCCCCGGCTGCAGGCCCCGTTCGACGTCGACTACCGGATCGAGAACTACACTCGGGCCGCACCCTGCACGAAGGGCTCCTACTCCCGGCTGTACCTGCACGGCGACCGCCTCCCCGCCCGGGTCGACCTCAAGGCGGACCGCGAGGCCGGAGTGTTGCGAGTGCGCGGCACCTACCGGGAGGAGCTGCCGTCGATGCCCGGCCGGCGCGGCCTGGAGGACGACACCGTGGCCCCGCCCTGCTGGGGGGTAGCTGCGGCGCGCGGCCCGCTGCCAGGGACTGGAGGAGATCGCGGTGGACACCGGACCCGGGACGGGAGGGATCTCGGCGCTGCTGACGGACGGTGGGGGAGACGTGGACCTCGCCGCACAGTGATGATGGGCGCAGCTCCTCAACACGGCTTGCGCGGGCGCATACGATGGGCAGGCACGAACCGTCCGCACGGACGATTCCGGACATCTATTGGGAGCACGAGTGGTCAACCTCTTCGACAAGATCCTGCGCGCCGGCGAAGGTCGTGAGCTGCGCCGGCTCGAGACCATCGCGCGGCAGGTGAGGGAGGCCGGCGACGTCTTCGCCGATCTCAGCGACGAGGAGCTGCGAGAGGAGTCCGAGCACTTCAAGGAGCGGCTCGAGGACGGCGAGAGCCTCGATGACATCCTGGTCGAGGCCTTCGCGGCGGTGCGGGAGGCAGCGGAGCGCACTCTCGGCCAGCGCCCCTACGACGTGCAGGTCATGGGCGCGGCGGCCCTGCACCGTGGTCGCATCGCGGAGATGAAGACCGGTGAGGGCAAGACCCTGGTCGCCACCATGCCCGCGTACCTGAACGCGCTGTCGGGCAAGGGCGTGCACATCGTGACCGTCAACGACTACCTGGCCGGGTACCAGAGCGACCTGATGGGACGCGTGTTCCGGGCGTTGGGGCTCAGCACGAGCGTGATCAAGTCGGGGATGACGCCTGCCGAACGGCGGGAGGCGTACAGCGCCGACATCACCTACGGCACCAACAACGAGTTCGGCTTCGACTACCTGCGCGACAACATGGCGCTCGCACCCGAGGACCGTGTCCAGCGCGGACACAACTACGCGATCGTCGATGAGGTCGACTCGATCCTGATCGACGAGGCGCGCACCCCGCTGATCATCTCCGGCCCCGGCTCGGGCGACGCCAACAAGTGGTTCAGCGAGTTCGCGAAAGTCGTCAAGCTGCTGCGCAAGGACCGCGACTACGAGGTCGATGAGAAGAAGCGCACCGTCGGGGTGCTCGAGTCCGGGATCGACAAGGTCGAGGACCACCTGGGCATCGAGAACCTCTACGAGTCGCTGAACACCCCCCTGATCGGTTTCCTCAACAACGCCATCAAGGCCAAGGAGCTGTTCAAACGCGACAAGGACTACGTCGTCCTCAACGGCGAGGTCATGATCGTCGACGAGCACACCGGCCGCATCCTGGCCGGGCGCCGATACAACGAGGGTATGCACCAGGCGATCGAGGCGAAGGAGGGAGTGAAGATCAAGGCCGAGAACCAGACCCTGGCCACGATCACCCTCCAGAACTACTTCAAGCTCTACGAGAAGCTCGCAGGCATGACCGGCACCGCCGAGACCGAGGCCGCCGAGTTCATGAACACCTACAACCTCGGTGTGGTGCCGATCCCCACCAACCTGCCGATGCAGCGCAAGGACCAGCCCGATCGGATCTATCGGACCGAGAAGGCGAAGTTCGATGCCGTGGTCGAGGACATCGTCGAGCGTCACGATCGGGGCCAGCCCGTCCTGGTGGGCACCACCTCCGTCGAGAAGTCCGAGTACCTGGCCAAGCTGCTGACCGCCCAGGGCGTCAAGCACGAGGTGCTCAACGCCAAGAACCACGCCAGTGAGGCCGCCATCATCGCGATGGCCGGTGCCAAGGGCGCGGTCACGGTCGCCACGAACATGGCCGGCCGCGGCACCGACATCATGCTCGGCGGCAACGTCGAGTTCATGGCCCACGCGGCGCTGGCCGAGCGCGGACTGGACGCCGAGGAGGACCCCGAGGGGTACCAGCAGGCGTGGGACGAGGAGCTGAAGAAGGCAAAGTCGGCTGTGGCGGAGCAGCACGACGAGGTGGTCGAGCTGGGCGGGCTGTACGTGTTGGGCACCGAGCGGCACGAGTCCCGCCGTATTGACAATCAGCTGCGCGGCCGCTCGGGTCGTCAGGGCGACCCGGGCGAGTCCCGCTTCTACCTCTCCCTGCAGGACGACCTGATGCGGCTGTTCAACTCCGGCGCCGCGGAATCGCTGCTGGCGCGCGGTGGCGTCGACGAGTCGATCCCGCTCACCGGCCGCATGGTCTCGGGCGCGATCCAGCGGGCGCAGAACTCCATCGAGTCGCGCAACGCCGAGATCCGCAAGAACGTGCTGAAGTACGACGACGTCCTGACCAAGCAGCGCAAGAAGCTGTACGAGGAGCGTGCCCGCATCCTCGAGGGCGAGGATCTGGGCGAGCACATCCAGCGGTTCATCCACGAGGTCATCGGAGGCACCGTCGACGCCCACACCAAGGGCAAGAACGCCGAGGACGTCGATCTCGAGGAGCTGTGGGGTGCCCTGCGACCGGCCTATCCGGTCTCGATCACCGCCGACGAGCTGATCGAGGAGGTGGGCGGCAAGGAGAACCTCGAGGCTGGCCTGCTGAAGCGGGAGATTCTGGCCGACGCCGAGGTCGCCTACGACAAGCGCCTGGAGGAGCTGGGCGAGAGCGCCATGGGCCAGCTGCAGCGGCGCGTGGTGCTGTCGGTGATGGACCGCCGCTGGCGCGAGCACCTCTACGAGATGGACTATCTCAAGGAGGGCATCGGTCTGCGGGCGATGGCCCAGCGTGACCCGCTGATCGAGTACGAGCGCGAGGGCCATCTCATGTTCAATGAGATGACCGCCGGCATCAAGGAGGATGTGGTCGGATATGTCTACAACCTCGAGGTGCAGGTCGAGCAGACCAAGCCGGTGGTTCCCCAGTCCGTGACCAATCTGCTGAAGTCCACGTCCGCCACCCTGAGCGGTACCGCCACCGGGGCGGCCGCCGGTGCGGCCGCGACGAGGACGGAGGCATCCGAGCAGGGCGCGGAGAAGACCACTGCCGGGACGGGAGAGGCAGGGGCTGCGGGGGAGGCCGCCGGGGCCGAGCCCGAGCCGGTGCTGGAGGAGTCGGAGCCCGCGGACGCGGACGCCGATGAGCGAGCCGAGCAGCTGGCCGCCGAGAGCGAGGTGGTCCTGAGCGCCAAGGGCCTGGACGACGGCCCGGACGCGCGGCAGCTGCGCTACACCTCCGATGAGGGCAGGGGTGCGCAGGACCCCAGGACCCTTTCGCGGGCTCAGCGCCGCCGCCTGGAGCGACAGAGCCGGCGCAACAGCGCCGCTGCCGATCAGGACCGGGACCATGAGGGGAAGCCGCGCCGCCCGCAGGACCGCAGGAAGAAGGCCTGAGCGATGTGCTCGGCGAAGTGCTCGTCCCGTCTCGGGCCGGAGAATCCTCGCCGGGCTTCTAACCCATTTCGAGTACGGTGACGCGCCAGCCGCTGTGCCGCAGCTCCCAGCGCATCGCCAGGAAGCGGGCTCGGTCGGGCTCGCGCACGACACAGCTCGCCTCGATGGCCTTCTCGTTGACCACACACGTGCGCACTCCGGTGATCAGGATCCTGCGGTTCGGCCGGTGACCAGCTGTTGCACGCAGCCGACGGGTCAGGGCAGCACGCCGGGAGAGGACTTCTTCGACCTCCGGGGTGATGAGACGCGAGAGCGCATTCTCGGGCCGGATGTCACGCACGATCTCCACGGCGTACCGAGCGACCTGTTCGACCATCCGCTCGATGGTGGACGCATCGTGGACGAGCAGGCCAGAGGCCTGGGGACGACGTGCTGCGGGACGCTGATCGGTGGTCGTCATGAGTTCTCCTGAGAAGAAATCTGGGCAGGCACGATGAGCACCTGTCCGGGTTCGATGTGGTCGGGGTCCGTCCCGATCACGTCGCCGTTGACGTCGTGGAGGACGGGCCAGAGGGAAGATATGGCGTCCGGATCATCGAGGCCGGGTCCCAGGAGTTCGTCGGTGATGCTCCACAGACTGTCTCCGGGTCGGACTTCGACGGTGGACGGGGAAGACGGTGGGGGCGCGTCGGTGACGGCCGGTGCTCCGGCATCGGAGGGCGGCACGGGCTCGTCCGGGGTCTCCGCAGATCCGGAACCCGGCCAGCCCAGGGCCGGACGGCCCGGGACATCCGGCTCGGCACCCGACGGCGCAGCACCCCGCTGGCTCGGCCCCGCATCGGCCTGGCCCGGCTCCGGATCGGCGGCCGGTGGCTCAGGCGGATCGCTGACCGGGTCACCATCCGCGGGCGGCGATCCAGGGCCTTCGGCGGGCATCGGCGATACTGGGTTCAAGGTGGCGGAGATCGCGGCGTGGCCCGTTCCCCGCTCCGGGGCCGCGGGGTCGGCGGCGACTGCGGGGGCCAGGACCATCCCGGTGGTCGCGGTCGCGAATGCCGCCCCGAGAGTGAGGCGGCGGGCGAGTTGGGGCGCGAGCACCCTCAGCGCGCCCAGGAGGGCTCGGCCCGCTCGGCTGGCCGGACCTAGAAGCAGGACGCTCGAGGCCAGCGTCCAGATCAGGGCGAGATATGCGCACAGCAGCACGCCGAGCGCCGCTGCCGCGACGAGCACGGCGCCCAACAGGGCGGTCTCCCCGTGACCACCGAGGACGACGGGGAGGCGGGCGTGCACGTACAGCGCCATCCCGATGGCCGCCGCTGAGGCCATGACCGCGCCCGCAGTCATGAGCCGTCCAGGTATCGGTGCCGGTGCGGCAGGAATGCTCGTGACCCTCATCGTTCCCCCCAAGGTGAGGCGACTCGCATCCTGCGGTCGAGAGTGTTTGATGCAGTTTGGTGTCGCTCGCTTCTGTATCTAGGAAGTTAGTGAGCGCGGGGTGCATGCGCAATGGGTCGTTGGTGCCGTGTGGACAAGCAGGAACGGGGAGGAGAGGTACGAAAGTACCAACGGTGCCGCAGGTGCTCCATCGAAAGCACGATGAAGAGCGCTGTGGGGGCGTGGCCGGGACCGGCAGCCGGCGCTCGGCCTACAGTGACGTATGCGATTCGACCGGATCTTCGAGGACCTGGAGGGGCGGTTCGTCCATCAGGAGCAGGAGGAGATACGGGCTGTCTCCGAGGAGCTGGCGCGCGCGGAACGTGCCCAGCTCGCCCTGGCCGATCGTCTCCGTGCCGCCGGCGACCGCCCCATCACGATCCACCTCGAACAGGATCTGCGGGTGACCGGCTCGGTCGAGGAGGTCGGCTGGGATTGGCTCGAGCTGCGTGAGCAGGCGAGCGGTGCCAGGGTGATCGTGCCCTCGGCGTCGATCTCGATGATCGCCGGACTCTCTGACCGGGCGCGCCCACGGGAGGAGGCCCTGCGTCCGCCGCGCGGTCTGGGCTCGGTGCTGCGAGGGATCGCTCGGGACCGCGGTGTGGTCCGCCTGGAGACGAGGGCGGGCCGGCTGACCGGGAGGATCGCCACCGTGGGTGCCGATGCTCTGGACGTGGACCAGCTGCCGACGGGGGAGAGGTCGAGCTCGGTCACAGGGGCGGCCCGGCTCACCGTGGCGATGAGCGCGCTGCTGGCGATCCGTCCCGGCTGAGCCGAGCGGGGCTCGCGGCGGTATCCGCAGCGGCCGACCGAGAGTCAGTGACGCTGACTCTCGCGCTCCCGCGCGCGCTCCTCCTCGAGGGCCTGGGCCGTGGCCGCGTAGCTGCGCTCGATATACGACTCGAGCTCTGTGGTCTCCACTCTCCACTGGCCGCGGCCCCCCACTTTGATCGCGCGCAGCTCGCCCGAGCGCACCAGGGCATAGGCCTGAGAAGCGGAGATCGACAACAGCTCGGCGACATCGGACAGGGGGATGAAGCGTGGCTGCATCAGGAGTCCTTCCACGTCGGGCCGTCAGGACGAGCTGTTCGCATTGTCGATCGGGATCGTCTCACACCAGTCTGTCCTGCCCATGTGAATGCTGTGGACAGGTGCGGAGCCGGTCGATCGGGAGTTGTCCACAATGCCCGCTGCCGTCCTGCGCCGACGACCGGGCTGTCGTACTCTCCCCGGCAGGACCGGTCACCGCGGCCGGGGGAGCAGGAGGCGACTGTGACGGCTGCCGCACCGGTGATGAGACTGCGCAGACCCCGATGGAAGGATCCGCGGCTGATCGTGGGCATCGTCTTGGTGCTGGCCAGTGTGCTGATGGGATCGCTGCTGGTCTCCCGTCTGTCCGAGACCACGCCGGTGCTGGTGACCCGATCACCTCTCGCCCCGGGTGATCCCATCCGTCCGGAGTCGCTCAGCGCCGTCGAGATCAGGCTGGGAGAGCAGGTCGGGGCGTATGTCGGCTCGATCGATGCGATCCCCGACGGGGCGGTGGCCACCCGTGCTGTCGACGCGGGCGAGCTGCTGCCGATCTCGGCACTGGGGCAATCTGCGGATGTGCCGCTGCGTCCTGTGGTGATCCCCGTGGAATCCACGGTCGCCGAGTCGGTCGTGATCGGGGCGACGGTGGAGCTGTGGCACACCTCCTCGGGGCCGTCGCAGGGGGAGGGGGACCGGGCCAGCGCCCGGATGCTCGTGCCCGATGCCGTCGTGCGGCGCATCGACGAGGGGAGCTCGCTGGGTATGCGTTCGATGGCTGTGGAGGTGCTGGTCCCTGCCGGCGATCTGGCCTCGGTGCTCGAGGTCCTCGGAGAGGACGGTCGGCTCGATGTGATCGGGGTTCCGGGGGCCCACGGGGTGACGCCATGATCGACTTGGTGCTGTGCGCCTCGGGGAGCGACGAAGTCCGGATCGTGCATGGGCTCGCACATCAGAAGGACCACCCGATCCGGGTGGTCCGGCGCTGCGCGGACCTGACCGAGACCTTGGCCGTCACCGCGGCCGGCATCGGCGACGTGGTGCTGATCGACCTGGCCGTGCGCGGCGTGGGCAGGGAGACCCTCGGGACGCTGATGCGGGACGCAGCGGTGGTCGGACTGCAGGCCGAGGACGCGACCGAACGCACCAGGTTGGGTCTGCGGCACGTGCTCCCCTCCTCCGCGCCGGTCGAGGAGGTGATCACCGTTGTGACGGCCGTTCTCGACACTGACGACGCAGCGCCTGCCGAATGGGTCCAGGACGCCTCATCGTGCGCAGGATCCTCAACGGGCCGTATGGCCGTGGTGTGGGGGCCCTCCGGCGGGACGGGACGCTCGACGGTGGCGGTGAACCTCGCCGCGGAAGCGGCGCTGGCAGGCACCGAGACCGTGCTCGTCGATGCGGACACCTGCGGCCCGAGCCTCAGCCAGATGCTCGGGGTGCTCGACGAGACTCCGGGCCTGGTCGCGGCCTGCCGGGCCCACGACCGGGACACCCTCGATGAGCGGACCCTGGACGCGCTGCTGCCGCTGGTCCAACCCGGCCTGCGCCTGCTCAGCGGGATCGGGGTCCCCGCGCGATGGGCGGAGCTGCAGCGCTCCTCCCTGGACGGGCTGTGGCAGATGCTCACCGGCAGCGGGGACCTGGTGATCGTGGATGTCGGCCCGATGCTCGAGGAGGACGAGGAGCTCAGCTACGACACCGTCGCCCCACAGCGGAACGCCGCCGCTGTCAGTTCGATCCAGAGCGCCGACGCCGTCATCGCGGTGGTCACGGCAGACCCCGTCGCCATCACCCGCCTGCTGCGTGATCATGCCCGTCTGGTCGAGCTCGGGGTGCAGGAGCTGCACGTGATCGTCAATCGGGTCGGAGCGCCCGTGCCGGGCGGCCGGATACGTGACCTGATCGTCTCCCGGATCCCGGAGGCCACCGTGCATCTGCTCCCCGACGACCCGGTGGCCTGCCGAGGAGCCGCCTGGGACGGGGCGCTGCTGGCCGAGGACGCGGCCCGATCCCCGCTGAGACGAAGCCTGCGGGATATCGCCACCTCCCCCGTCCTGCTCGGCGAGCTCGCCGCAGCGCCCGGGTGAGAAGATGTTGCCATGAGGATCTTCCTGCCCCTGACCACTGAGGACCGCACGGACATCGCTGCCTCCGCGAGCCGGCTGAGCTTGTCCGAGGGCCGGGCCGCCTGGGCCGTCACCGCAGAGGTGCGGTCGGACCGGGCCGGAGAGGACGAGGAGGAGCTGGAGTACGACGCGATCCAGGACGCCGTCCATGTCGCTCTGGGTGCGGTGGGTCCGCAGTCCCGGGCGCTGGTGATCGCCGCCGACGTCCCGCAGACGGCGCTTCGGACAGCGGAGGACAGCGGTGGCGCCTACGGCGTGGCGATCACGTCACCGGTCGAGGCCACGATCGCCAGCTTCCACGTCACCGAGCTCGACGCCCGCGGTGCGGCGGAGGACGACACCGACCCGGCGCTGCTGTGGTTCGACGCCACCGAGGGGCCACAGGCGCTGGCCTACCTGGATGCGGTGCCCGGGCAGGCCTGCGCGACGTGACCCCACCCGCACGCTCAGCCGCTGTGCGGGTCGCTCAGCCGCTGTGCGAGTCGCGGTAGGTGGTGGCGGCCCTCTCCTCGGCGCGCAGCACCTGGGCCACGTACGGCACGGCGGCCTTCTCCATCCGCGCCCCCAGCAGGGGCACCTTGGCCACCAGGTCCCCGGCGATCTCCACGGTCGAGCTCGTCTCGCCGGCTGGACTCAGGGTGAGCGTGGCCTTCATGCTCGCCGGGGTCCCGGCCACCTCCAGTGCCAGCTCCCCGCGCCGGCTGCCGTCCTCCTCCGGGACGGACCAGCTCTGCTGCTCCCGCACGGTCACGCTCGAGCCGACGAAGGGGCGGACGATATCGGGCACCCGGTCCGTCGGCAGAGCGAGCTCGGTGCGGACGGTGAAGGCACCGGAGGACCCGCCCTCCACCGTCGACTCCGCACTCGAGGCCCGCAGCACGTCGCGGCGGATCGCCGTGTAGTCGCCATCGGCGTACATCGCGGGCACGTCCCGCGCCGACAGCGGCAGATTCAGCGTCTCGCGCAGTCTCATCGTGGTCCTTCCGAAGTTCGTGGGCCCAGCCTAGAACAGGATCGGCCGGACCCATGACCTGAGCAGGGCCGGTGTGCGCCTATTCTGGTCGCATGCCGAGTCTGACCAAGTTCCTCACCGACAACCCCGGACTGACCGAGAAGGGGGCGGATTGGCTGCAGAACCTGGTCGGGGACTGGAACATCGTCTCCGACCTGCTGCGAGCAGACCTCGTCCTGTGGGTGAAGGAAGAGGGCGGGCCGCGCGCCGTGGCACACTGTCGGCCGGCCACCGGATCCACCGTCTACTACGAGGATCCGGTCGGCACTCTGCTGGAGCCCGGCCAGGCTCCCGAGCTGTTGAGGCTGCTCGACGGCGCCGCCCCCACCGGCGAGCCGATCTCGATCCAGAGGGAAGGGCGTGAGGCCACGGGCCTGCTGGTGCCGGTGCGCAAGGACGGCGGAACCTTGGCGGTGCTGGCCTCCGAGCGGCCGCTCAGCGACACGCCCCGCTCCGTCACCGAGTCCCGTCAGCACGAACTGGGGATGCGACTGCTGACGATGCTGGAGAGCGGCGCCTTCCCGATCGAGGGCGCCCCGATCCCGCCGCGGCGCGGGGCCCCGCGGGTGGGGGACGGCGTGATCGAGCTCGACGAGGCCGGCATCGTGCAGTGGGCCTCACCGAACGCGCGATCGGCCTTCCATCGATTCGGTGTCGCCGTCGATATGACCGGGTCCTCTCTGGCCGAGCTGGCCACCGAGCTGCTGCAGTCCCGTTCCCCGGTGGATGAGTCGCTCCCGCTGGTGCTGATGGGACGCGCCGCCTGGCGCTCGGACATGCAGGCCCGCGGCGGCACGCTGTCCCTGCGAGCGGTGCCGCTGACCGAGGCGGGGGTGCGGACCGGGGCCATGGTGCTGGTGCGCGACGTCACGGAGCTGCGCCGACGAGAGCGCGAGCTGATCACCAAGGACGCCACCATCCGGGAGGTGCACCACCGCGTCAAGAACAATCTGCAGACCGTGGCGGCGCTGCTGCGGATGCAGTCACGCCGGATGAAGAGCGATGAGGCCCGGGATGCTCTGAGCGAGGCGATGCGGCGGGTGTCGACCATCGCGCTGGTCCACGAATCACTGCTGCAGGGTTCCCAGGAGGCGGTCCACTTCGACGAGGTGATCGATCGGTGCCTGCGATTGGCGGTGGACGCGGCCAGCGCCACGGTCCACCGGGCCGGTACCCCACGGCTGACGGAGGCCCAGGTCGAGGTGCGCACCGAGAAGATCGGCCGGGTCGGATCGATCCGTGCGGAGGAGGCCACCCCGTTGGCCCTCGTGGTCACAGAGCTCGCCACCAACGCCGTCGAGCACGGCCTGTCGGAGACCGGGGGGATGCTGACCGTGCGCAGCGAACGCGTCGGTTCCCACCTGGTGATCAACATCGAGGACGACGGCGAGGGGATGGGCGCGGCCAAGCCCACGGGCCTGGGCACCAACATCGCCCTGAGCCTGGTGCAGGGACAGCTCGGGGGCACCCTGAGCTGGCAGGAGCGTCCCGGAGGGGGAACCAGCGCGGTCGTCGACGTCTACCTGGACCCGCTCACCCTCTGAGCTCGGTCACCGCGGACGACGACGGCCCGCGACCACTGCCCTTCCGGGCGGGTCGCGGGCCGTAGCCGCGGGGAGGGTTCAGCTGCTGCGAGGAGGGGTCAACTCGCCCGGCGGGCGCGGGCATTGCGGCGCTTGAGGGAGCGGCGCTCGTCCTCGGACAGGCCTCCCCACACGCCGGAGTCCTGGCCGGTCTCGAGCGCGAACTTGAGGCATGCCGTCATGACGTCGCAGCTCTGGCACACCGCCTTCGCCTCCTGGATCTGGGTGATCGCCGGTCCAGTATTCCCGATCGGGAAGAACAGCTCGGGATCATGCTTGAGGCACTCGGCATGGTGGCGCCAGTCCATCGTCTCTCTCTCTTTCCAGAACGCCCCGCCACGCCCGTGAGGCGCAGCGCGGCGAGGTTGGTCCCGGATGGGACGGTCTCAGATCTCCAGCTCCACAACACGGTGGCCGCGCACCCGCAGGGCAGTGCCCGTCCGCATCGTGGTTCAGCTGTATTCCATTGTCTGGGCCGGTCGGGGCGTCGACAAGGGCTTGCACGCTCCGGCTGGGTGGCACTTCCCACATGGAATGACGCCGTGACCGCAGAGCCGAGATCTCGGCCACAAAGGCCTGGCCGACAGCGCCCAGGCATGGCAAACAGACGCGCGACCCGCGGTCAGCGGCAGGGCCGATACAGTGCCTCCATGCCTTCCCCAGCCCGGCCCGGCGGCCCTCACGACGAGCATCCATCCCCCGGCCCCCGGTCCCGCGACGAGCCCGATCCGCGACCCCAGCTGCGGCCGGCGGCCGCTGTGCTGCTGATGCTGGAGGCCCTGCTGCTCGCCGCTGTGGCCACCTACAGCTTCCTGGGTGTCGCCTCCGGGATGCTCAGCGCCCAGATCGGCACGGCCTTGGGGGCGTTCCTGCTGCTGTTCGCCCTCGCCGTCGGACTGGCCGCCCGCTCGGTGCTGACGCGGGGCCGGTTCGGACTGGGCTTCGGGGTCACCTGGCAGCTGTTCCAGACGCTGGTGGGAGTCAGCCTGCTGCGCGGAGCTCTCTACTGGCAGGGTGGCCTGGCGCTGCTGCTGGCGATCATCACCTTCGTGCTGCTGATCCAGCTGGTGCGTTCGACCCCGTTGCCGGGCCGCGACGCCTGAGGGACGTCGGCAGCGCTACTCGCCGTCGGCGAGGGCCGCGGCGGGGGCGGTGCGGGCCGCGGCCCGGCCCGGGACCACGGAGGCCACCGCCCCGGCCAGCACCGCGAGCACCAGCACCAGGCCCACCTGGAGCCACGGGATGGTGATGGAGACGGGGTAGGTCGATCCCAGCAGCGCGGTGATCCCGAGAGTGCCGTAGACGCTGCCGATGACGATGCCGAGCACGGCGCCGACCAGCGCGAGCAGCACCCCCTCCCAGCCGAGCATCGCCTGCATCTGGCGGCGTGTGGTGCCCAGGGCGCGCAGCAGGGCGTTCTCACCGGTCCGCTCGATCACGCCCAGGCTCAGGGTGTTGGCCACACCCACCAGCGCGACCAGCACCGCGACCGCCAGCAGTCCCACGGTGATCCCCAGCAGGATCTGGAGGATCTGCCCGTAGCTCTCCCGTTCGACACCGCCGACATCGGCCGATGCGGCCTCGAAGCCGTCTCCCTGGGAGACCTCCTCGACGGAGTCGATCAGCGAGAACACATCCACCCCCTCCCGCTCGGGGGTGCCCGGATCGGCGAAGTCGCCCATCACGACCGGAGTGGAGGCGTCCCCCACCAGCGCCTCGAGCGTGGTCGGGGTCACCAAGGACATCTGCAGATTCGCGTCGACCTGGACCCGCAGCTCCTGGACGGAGCCGTCGGGTCCCGGGACCTGCAGGACCTGCCCGTCGCTGACGCCGAAGCGTTCCGAGCGATCCTGCCCCAGCAGGACGACGCCGTCGACCAGCTCATCGGCCATACCCGGGCGGTGCGAGGTCTCCCGCACGGTCTCCGGGCTCGCCCCGTACAGAGTCATGGGTTCGGCGGCACCCACGTCGATGTCGCCGCGGGCGACTTCGTGGGCGGTGTCCATGCCGTCGATCGCCGCGATCCGGTCGGCGGCGTCCTGCGGCATCTGCTCGGCGGAGACGATCAGGTCGATCGGCCGGCGGGAGTCCAGCTCGGAGGTCAGCGTCGCCTCCGCGGTGCGGGCCCCCACCGCCATCATCGTCATCAGCGTCGTGCCGATCAGCAGGGCTGCGATGGTGGCTGCGCTGCGCCGCGGATTGCGGGCGACGTTGGCGCTCGCGATGCGGGCGGGAAGACCGCCGAGCCGGCTCAACACCGATCCGACACCCGCCGACAGCGGTCTGGTCAGGACCACCAGTGTCAGCAGGATCCCGGTGAAGCTGATCACGCCACCGGCCATGGCCAGCAGGATGCCGAGCCCGGTGATCTCGGCCAGGGCCAGGGCGGTGCCGCCCACCAGAGCGGCGATGCCCGTCAGGATCGCGAGCACTCCGAGGACCCCTCGCACCCCCAGGCCCTGGTGATGGGCAGGTGGTTCGGGCCGCAGCGCCTGCAGCGGAGCCACCCGGGTCGCCGAGCGCATCGGGACCAGGCTCGCCCCCACGGTGATCGCCACTCCGGCGATCACCGGCAGCAGCACCGACCAGATCCCGGCCGGCACGACCATGAGCCCCTCGAGCCAGCCCAGGCCCACGGAACCAGCCAGGGCGGCCTGCACGAGCAGGTGGCCGGCGATCATGCCGAGCACGGAACCGACCGCACCGACGGCCAGCGACTCCCTCAGCACCACGGCGCGCACCTGGGACCGGGTCGCACCGAGGGTGCGCAGCAGGGCCAGGCTGCGGGTGCGTTGGGCGATGGTGACGGCGAAGGTGTTGGCGATGACGACGGCGCTGGTGAACAGCGCGATCACCACGAACACGGCCAGCACCATGGCCAGGGCGCCGAAGCCCTGCAGGAAGTCCCCGGCGGCGTCCTCCTCGGCCTCCTCGACGGTGCGCACGGTGATCTCGTCGGAGGAGGCCGTCGCGGCGACCTCGGCGGGATCGGTGCCCTCGGGGACCGTGGCCAGCCACGTCTCGGTGACCGTGCCTCGGGAGGGCCCCAGCACCGTTTCGGCACTGTCCTGGGAGACCAGTACGCGTGAGCTGCCGCCGAAGCCGGCGCCCTCGGGCGGTTCGGCGATACCGACGACCGACAGCGGCAGCTCCTGCCCGGAGGCGGAGAAGCTGGCCGGGACGGTGACGGTGTCGCCGAGCGAGATCTGAAGGGCGTCGGCGGTGGCCTGGTCGAGCACCACCTCGGACTCGGAGGTCGGCAGCTCTCCCTCGTGCAGCTGCTCGGTGCCGGCCTCGCCAGGAGGGAGCATCGCCACGCTGAAGAAGCGGCTGCCAGCGTCCTCACCGCTGAGCTCGACGAAGGAGTTGACCTGGGGCCAGATCTCCTCGGCGCCATCGACGGCCGGAGCAGCCAGAGGCTGCTCGGCAGAGCGTTCCTCGTCGCTCAGAGGCCGCTCGACCTCGAGGTCGGCCCCGTCGAACTGCTGGGCGGCCTGGGAACGCAGGGAGGCCTGCATGAGATTGCCGGCCAGCACCATCACGGCGACGAAGGCGCAGGACAGCGCGATGGTGATGACTGCGGCCAGGTGCCTCCGCAGCGGGGTCAGCTTCACGACGGTGCGGCGGGCCATCAGCGCTGCCCCCGCAGATCCTCATCGGAGGCGATACGACCGTCGGCCAGGGAGATGATCCGGTCGGCCCGCTCGGCGGCGTCGCGCTCATGGGTGACCATCACCACGGTCTGCGAGAACTCGTCGACCGACAGGCGCAGGAAGTCCAGCACTTCCTCGGTGGTGCGGGAGTCGAGGTTGCCGGTGGGCTCGTCGGCGAACACCACCGCGGGGGAGGTGATCAGAGCGCGGGCGATCGCCACCCGCTGCACCTGCCCTCCCGAGAGCTGCGAGGGCAGGTGGTCCATCCGGTCCGTCAGCCCGAAGGCGGTGGTGATGGTCTCCAGCCACGCCCGGTCCACGCGCGTGCCGGCCAGTTCGAGCGGCAGCAGGATGTTCTGCTCGGCGGTGAGCATCGGCAGCAGGTTGAAGGACTGGAAGACGAAGCCGACGCGGTCACGACGCAGCCTGGTCAGCGCATCGTCGGACAGCCCCGTGATCTCGGTGCCGTCGATGCGGATGGACCCCTGGTCGACATCGTCCAGGCCGGCCAGGACATGCAGCAGGGTGGACTTGCCGGAACCGGAGGGCCCCATGATCGCGGTGAAGGCTCCCCGCTCGATATCGAGGTCCACCTCGTCCAGGGCGGTCACGGTGCCGGCCCCCTGCCCGTAGGTGCGCCGGACGGCGCGCGCGGTGATCGCGGTGGGCTGATCGGGGGACGGGGCCGGATGATCGGCGTGGAGCTCGGTGCTCATCACAATCCTTCGGGAACGGAGAACGGGACGCCGTCCATCCTTCCCGTCGGGTGCGGGGCGCGCGTCCCCCCACGGTCGCGGGAACGGCCCCTATGGTCACCGCTGGGACGTGGTCATCTCATACCGGGGTCTGACGTCAGTCGGAGCCGGGCGTGACCAATCCGGTCTCGAAGGCGATGATCACGGCCTGCACCCGGTCGCGGGCGCCGAGTTTGGACAGCACCCGGCCGACGTGGGTCTTGACGGTCGCCTCGGCGACGAACAGCGTGGCACCGATCTCCTGGTTCGAGTAGCCCCGGCCGATCAGCTGCAGCACCTCCCGCTCCCGCTCGGTCAGCGGGTCCAGCACCGAGGTGTCCCGCTCGGCCGGCTCCGGGGCCGAGACCACCCGCTCGAGCAGCCGCCGGGTGGCCGAGGGGGCGATCACCGCATCACCGCGATGGACGGTCCGGATCGCAGTCAACAGATCCTCGGGCTGGGCATCCTTGAGCAGGAAGCCGCTGGCGCCGGCACGGATGGCGGCCACGACGTACTCGTCGAGATCGAAGGTGGTCAGCACGATCACCTTGGGAGCGTGCCCCTGGCGGGACTGCTCGAGGAGACGGGCGGTGGCCTCGATGCCGTCCAGGCGGGGCATGCGCACATCCATCAGCACCACGTCCACACGGTGGGCCCGCAGCTGCTCGACGGCCTCGAGGCCGTCGGCGGCCTGGACCACCACGTCCAGGTCCGGCTGCGAATCGATCACCATCGCGAATCCGGCGCGCACCAAGGGCTGGTCGTCGACCAGGGCGACACGCAGCGGGTGCTCGAGGGGGTCGGTCATCGTGAGCTCCTTCGGTCAGGGCAGCGGGGCGACAAGGCAGCGGGCCAGCAGGGACGTCATGTACCGGAGGATCCCGGGGACTGCGGAGAGGTCGGGGGAGCGAGCGGGATCCGGGCCAGGACCCGGAAGCCGTGACCGGGCAGAGGTCCGGCCAGCAAGGTACCGCCCAGGACGGTGACACGCTCCCGCATCCCGGTCAGGCCGTGGCCCTGGCCCTGGCCGTCGGACCCGGGACCGATGCCGCGGCCGTCGTCGAGGACCTCGACCGTCAGCTCCCGGTCCCCCCGTTCGATCCGCACTCGGGCGCTGGCCTGGGGGCCGGCGTGCTTGAGCACGTTGGTCAGGGCCTCCTGCACCAGGCGGAACAGGGACATGCCCACGGCCTGGGGCAGGTCGGCCAGCTCCGCGTCGCGCTCGAGGGTGACGGCCAGCCCCGCGCTGCGCACCCGGTCGGCCAGCTCGTCGAGCCGTTCCGGACCGGGCTGCGGCCCGAAGGTGGTCTGATCGTCCTGGCGCAGCACTCCCAGCAGGGAACGCATATCGGCCAGGGCCGTGCGTCCGGTCTCCCCGATGGTGCTCAGCACGTCGGTGGCCTTCTCGGGCTGCTGGGAGGCGATGAAGCGTCCGCCGTCGGCCTGGGCGATGATCACCGACAGGGAGTGGGCGACCACGTCGTGCATCTCTCTTGCGATGCGGGAGCGCTCCTCGGCGACGGCCAGAGCGGTGCGCTGCTCACGTTCGCGGACCGCCTGCTCGGCGCGCTCGCGGGTCAGCACCAGCTGCCGCACTCGGGCGCGCTGGAGGTTGGCCAGCGCCCAGATCGCGGTGATGGTGATCGAGCCGACGATCACCAGTCCCACGAAGGTGATGAGTGCTTGGACGGGAGTGCCGTAGACGTCGCGCAAGGCGGATACGGCCCAGTAGCCGGCCTGGACCAGGACACCCAGGAACCCGGCCCCGATCCCGGCGGCATGCACGGCGGGGATGCCGTAGGAGATCGCGCAGAACATCGCGTAGAAGGTGAGGGCGTCGCCGAGCACCACCGGGATGTCCACGGCCACGTGCAGCAGCGCCAGGGAGCCGATCAGGATCACGCCGAGCCCGGGGCGGATGCGGCACACCGCGGCGGCGAGGACCATGGGCACGGTGAAAAGCGTCCACCAGCCGATGGAGCCGGTGATGACGGCGAACAGCAGGATGAAGACCGCTGCAAAGCCGAAGGCGATGGCGTCGATCTGCCCGGGATGCTCGAGCACCCACCGGAAGGGGTCGAGTCGGGAGCGCCGGCTCCCGGGATCCGCGGATGGCGTGCTCATGGCCTCGAGGGTACGGCCCGGGCAGCCGGGGCGCGTCAGACCCGGGGCGGATCCCCGAGAGGGTGCGCGGAGCGGTCCGGGAACTGGCGCCGGTCACAGCAGCCGCTGCGGCGGCTCCAGCAGCTGGGGCCCGTCGTTGCCGACCTTCCCGACGGCCGGATCGACCTCCCGCACCGATAGGGCGGTGTCCTCGAGCAGGTTCGAGTCGTCCAGGATCCAGCGCTGCGCGGCCTGGGGATCATCCATCCCGGTGTCCAGCCAGGCATCGAGCCGGTCCCGGGGGAGCATCACCGGGGTGCGCTCATGGATGTCCGCCAGCTCCCCGTCGGCCTCGCGGGTGATGATCGTGACCGAGAGCAGGAAACGTCCGTCCTCGCTCGCGGCCGGGCTCTCGTGCTCCCCGGGCCCCCTTCCACCAGGAGACCAGGGCCGCCATGAACAGCGCCGAGCCGTCGGACGGGGCGATGAAGCAGGGCTGCTTGCGGGTGCGGCCGTCGCGCACCCACTCGTAGTAGCCGTCCATCGGGACGATCGCTCGTCGGCGACCCAGGCTGCCCCGGAAGCTGGGCTTGTCGGCAAGCGACTCGCGCCGGGCGTTGAAGGTGCGCGAGGAGAAGCCCTCGTCCTGCGCGAACGGAGGCAGCAGACCCCAGCGGGCGATGCGCAGGGCCCGCAGCGCGCCCCCGGAGCTCTGGTCGATCGACTCGGTGACCACGTGGATCGGGGTCGTGGGCGGGATGTTCCAGCGGCTGCGCAGCCGCCCGTCGGTGAGGTCGACCGCGTCGAGGTCGTCGAGCAGCGGCTGGATCTCCTGGAAGAACGCGAAGCGGCCGCACATGTCAGGAGCTCGTCGCGCGGCCGGTGTCGTCCTCGGCGTCGGGCCCGACGACCTCGACACCGTGCTGAGGGGTCAGGCGGGATTCCGGTCCGGTGTAGGCCTCGGCGTCGCGGTGGAGGTTGCGCAGGCGGATGTCCCGGCCCTCGTCGACCAGATCCTCATACTTGGCCTCGGCCTTCTCGGCGGCCTTGCTCTCGCGCAGGTCCAGGGTCAGACCGTCCTCGGCGGGCTTGCCCGCCTCGAGCTCGCGGGCACGTTCGAACTCCGCGTCGACCTCGGCACCGATCAGGATCACGATATTGATGATCCACAGGGCGAACAGCACGGCCATGATGCCGCCGATGGCGCCGTAGCTGGAGTAGCTCGCCACGGTGGTCATGTAGATCGACAGCGCCACCGCGGCCACCGCGATGCCCAGGATCGCCACCACACCACCGGGTGAGATCAGCCGGAACGGCTTGGACACGTTCGGCGCCCCCCAGTACAGGATCGAGATCAGTGCGAAGGCGATTACCAGGACCACCGGCCACTTCACCCAGGCCCAGATCGGCAGGAAGGAGTCCGTCAGGAACATCAGCAGCCCGTTCGCACCGATCGACGAGGCGATCGGGCCCAGCAGGCCCTCGACGATGGTGGCGCTGAGCAGCACCGAGATCAGGATCAGCAGGATCCCCAGGATCATCACCACGGTCAGGCCGAGCATGGCGGCGTTCATCCGCACCGGGCCGCGGCCCTCCGGGACCTCGTAGATGTGGTTGGCGACCCGGCCGTAGGCCTTGATGTAGGCCGAGGCCGACCACAGGGCGGTGGCGATACCGATGATCAGGCCGATGGTGCCACCGGTGGCCGAGCCCATCAGGGACTCGACGGTGTCACGGATGGCGTCGTCGGCGCCCAGGCCGCTGCCACCGGCGGCCGACTCGATCGCGGAGACGAGGAGCTCGGCGATCTGATCCGTGATGTCGGCCAGCAGCAGCGTGGCCAAGGAGAACACGGCCAGCAGGGCGGGGGCGATCGAGAGCACCATGAAGTAGGTGAGCTTGGCGGCCTGGTCGGTTCCGCGGTCACGTGAGAACTCCCGGAGCACCCGCTTGGACATGTACTTCAGGGTCGGTGCGCTCAGGCGGTGGGTCCCGCTGTCGGTCGAGTCCGGTGATTCGGCCATGAGGTGGGCTCCTGGTGAAGAAGGAATCATCCATGGGCAGTGGCCATCATCCTTTCATGATCGTCGGCTGGGAGAGTTATCCACATTCGCGGGGAGGGACGAGCGCGGGCCTCGGCCAGGTCCTACAGTGACTGCGTGATGCGAGCTGCATCACGTCAGGGGAGGGTGGGGTGGTCCCACCGGATCGACGGGGGAGCGGATGGAAGCGGCCACCATCATCGAGAGCGAATCGCGCGATCTCATCCGCCGGCGCGGTCTCGATGCGCGCGCTGACCAGCTCGAGCCGCTGATCCGCGAGGTGGTCGCCGACTACGACTCCCGCGCCTCCTCGGGCGCGGTCCCCGTGGTCACCGACGACGACACGGTGGTCGCCGAGGTCGCCGCCCGCATCGGCGGATTCGGACCGCTGCAGGAGATGCTGGATGATCCTTCCGTCGAGGAAATCTGGCTGAACTCGCCGTCACAGGTATTTTGTGCGCGCAACGGGCGCAGCGAGCTGACCACACTGGTCCTGGGTGATGACGAGGTGCGCGGGATCATCGAGAGGATGCTGGTCAGCTCCGGGCGCCGGCTTGACATGTCCACGCCGTTCGTCGACGCACTGCTGCCGGACGGTTCTCGCCTGCACGTGGTGATCCCCTCCATCACCCGCCAGCACTGGGCGATCAACATCCGCAAGTTCGTCGCCCGAGCTTTCGACCTGTCCGGCCTGGTGGCCCTCGGCTCCCTGACTCCGCAGGCGGCGGCCTTCCTCGATGCCGCAGTGGGTGCAGGACTGAATGTGATCACCTCCGGCGCGACCGGTGCCGGCAAGACCACCTTCCTGCGTTGCCTGGCCCAGTCCGTCGGCGCCCGCGAGCGTGTGGTCACGATCGAGGAGGTCTTCGAACTCGACCTGGGCCTGCGTGACGTGGTGGCCATGCAGACCCGCCAGGCGAACCTCGAGGGCACCGGAGAGATCTCGATGCGCCGACTGGTCAAGGAAGCTCTGCGCATGAGACCCAGCCGGATCATCGTCGGTGAGGTCCGCGAGGCTGAGGCCCTGGACATGCTGATCGCCCTCAACAGCGGCCTGCCCGGACTGGCCAGCATCCACGCGAACTCCGCACGGGATGCCGTGACCAAGCTGTGCACCCTGCCCCTGCTGGCCGGGGAGAACGTCTCCAGCCGCTTCGTGGTGCCGACCGTGGCCGGAGCGGTGGACCTCGTGGTCCATCTCGACATGCTCGCAGACGGCCACCGCCGGGTGCGAGAGATCGTTGGGCTGACCGGGCGGGTCGAGGACGATGTCATCGAGATCTCCGATCTGTTCTCCCTCCACGGCGATCATCTGGTACGCGGCGACGGGCACCCGCCCCACCCCGAACGGTTCCTTCGCGCCGGCCACGATCTGATGAGCCTGCTGGGCAGGGCGGAGGCAGCATGAGCGACGGTGCGTTCCTCGGGCTGATCGCCGGCCTGGGGTGGCTGGCGATCTGGTGGTCGCTGTGGGAGCAGGACGGTCAGGAACCGCACCGGGGCCGGCTCTCGGACCTCATGGACCGACTACGCGATGACCTGGTCAAGGTGGGGCTGCCCACGGTTCCGCCCGCCGCGGTGCCCGCGCTCTGCGCCGGGCTGGGCCTGGTGGTGGCTGCGGCGCTCTGGGCGGTGTCCAGCGCGGTGGTCCCTTCGCTGGCCATCGGTGCCGTCGTGACGATGCTGCCGGTGCTCCTGCTGCGCTCCGCGGCGCGGCGTCGCACCACTGCGATGCGCGAGGTCTGGCCCGAGGCGGTCGACCACCTCAACTCCGCGATCCGTGCCGGGCTGTCCCTGCCCGAGGCGTTGGTCCAGCTCGGCCGTAAAGGCCCGGAGGAGCTGCAGCCCGCGTTCGTCGAGTTCGCCCGCGACTACCAGGCCAGCGGTGACTTCTCAGCATGTCTGGACCGGCTCAAGGTGCGCCTCGCGGATCCGGTCGGCGACCGGATCGTGGAAGCGCTGCGCCTCACCCGAGACGTGGGAGGGACCGACCTCGGAGCCCTCCTGCGCACGCTGGCAGGATTCCTGCGCGAGGACGCCAGAACCCGCTCCGAACTCGAGGCCCGCCAGTCCTGGACCGTCAACGCCGCCCGCCTGGCCCTGGCCGCGCCCTGGGTGGTGCTGGCCCTGATGTCGACCAGGCCCCAGGCCGCACAGGCCTACGACACCACCACCGGCATGGTCATGATCCTGATCGGCGCGGTCGTGTCGCTGCTCGCCTACCGGGTGATGCTGGTGATCGCCCGGCTGCCTCAGGACGAGCGGGTGCTGAGATGAGCCTGACCGCAATCCCGCTCGCGGGCGCCGGGATCGGTCTGATGCTCGGCATCGGGCTCGCCCTGCTGGCCGGTGCACTGCCTTGGCTGCGCCATCGGGATCTGGAGTCGCGCATCGACCCGTACCTGCGCAGCTCGCGGGGCAGCGCCCTGCTCGACGCAGCCGCGGCACCGGGCAGAGCGAGGACGGTGGTGGAGAACCTGCTGGGGCCCGTCGCCCGGCACGTGCTGGGCCTGCTGGAGCGTCTCACCGGGGGCGCGGAACAGCTGGAGCGACGACTGCGCCTGGCGGGTCGGCGCGTCTCGACCGATTCGTTCCGCATCGAACAGGTGATCGTCGGAGCCCTCGGCCTCCTCATCGGTACCGCCCTGGCGCTGGCCGCGATCGGTCTGAGGGGTGCGAGCCCTGTGGTGGGACTGATGATCGTGGGGCTCGGAGTGATCTGCGGCGTCCTGCTGCGCGACTACCTGCTGACCCTGGAGATCAAGCGCCGGGCCTCGCGCATGGCCCGGGAGTTCCCGACCGTGGCCGACCTGCTCGCCCTCGCGGTGGCCGCGGGGGAGAGCCCCATCGCTGCCATGGAGCGCGTCGCCCGTACCTCGACCGGGGCGCTGCCGGAGGAGTTCGCCACCACGGTCGCCGACATCCGGGCCGGCACGAGTGTCGCCCAGGCGCTGACCTCTCTGGGCAGCCGCACCCCTCTCACGTCGCTCGGGCGCTTCGGAGAAGGCGTGGCCATCGCGATCGAGCGCGGCACCCCCTTGGCCGACGTCCTGCGCGCTCAGGCGCAGGACGCCCGCGAGACCTCCAAGCGCGAACTCATGGAGACCGCCGGGCGGCGCGAGGTCACGATGCTCATCCCGGTCGTGTTCCTGGTCCTTCCCCTGGTCATCATCTTCGCCATCTTCCCGGGCCTGGCCGTTCTGGAGATCACGATCTGAGCTGATGCCCACCCGATGCCGTGCCAGCCCGCCCCACCCTCATCCCACCCTCGCTCCACCGCGGCTCCGGCCGTCCCGTCCCGCAGGAACCGTTCCCACCGCCCGAGGAGGCACCCATGTCCGTCCACCGCATTCGACTGCACCGATCCGCCCACTCCGCCTCGCCCCCGGCGGCGGCACCGGAGAGGGCCACCGCCCAGGTCCGGCCGGACCTGGGTGCCCTGCTGGCGCGGCGGCTGGTTGCTGACCGCGGGGACGTGCCGGGCTGGGTGCTCATCACGTTGATGACCGCCGCGATCGTGGTCGCGCTCTGGGCGGTGGCCTCCGAGCAGATCCTGCAGATCTTCAACAACGCCATGGCTCCCTTCCTGGGCACGGAGCTCTGAGGCAGGAGGCGCCCCGCCCCTGAGCATGACCATGACCACGACCCCTGCCGCCCCGCCCCACCCACGCGGCCGTTCCGGGCCGGATCGGCACCCTCACCTGGCAGATCCGGGCCGGGGCCGGCCGTGTTCGCGCCTGGGCACAGCCCTGCGCAGCGATGACGGCGCTGCGGTTGCCGAGTTCCCCCTGGTGGCCGTGCTCATCATCATCATCGCACTGGGTGTGGTGCAGGCGGCGCTGATCATGCACACCCGCAACACCCTCACGGATGCCGCCGTGCAGGGAGCTCATCACGCCTCGCTGGTGGGCTCCACCCCGCAGGATGGAGCCCAGCGCGCCGAACACCTGATCGACGAGCGCTTCGGCCGGGGCCTGGGTGCCGCGGCCACCGCAACGCTTGACGAAACCGGCACGATCCGGGTCCAGGTCACGGCGACGTTGCCCGTGGTGGGGCTGCTGGGTCCCGCTGCCGCGCTCTCCGTGGAGGGACGCGCCCTGGACGAGGAGGTCTGGTGAACCGACATCGGCGCCGCGCGGGCAGGCAGCTGCTCCGCGAGGACGGCAACGCCCTGGTGGAGTTCGTGGTGCTGTCGGCCGTGCTGCTGATCCCCGCTCTGTACCTGGTGCTGACCCTGGGGTCGGTGCAGTCCGCCGTGTTCGCCGCGGACATCATCGCGCGTGACAGCGCCCGCATCCATGCCACCGATGCCGATCCCGACCGAGCCCAGGCCCGTGCCCGCGACCACGCCCACATGGTCCTCGCCGACTTCGGGCTCGGCGCCCAGGACGTGGTGCGAGTCAGCTGCAGCGATGATCCCTGCGTGACCCCGGGAGGCACCGTCACCGCCGAGGTGAGCATTCCCGTGCCCGTGCCGGGTCTCGGTCCGGTGCTGGGGACCACCGGACCGGTCAGCGTCAGTTCCGCGCATGCCGCACCCGTGGACCGGTACCGGGCGGTGCCGTGACCACGCCCCGCCAGCGCCGCGCGGGCCGGGTCGCCGCAGCGGGGCGGTGGCTGCGGGCACGCCTGGCAGCCACCCCCGGCTCCATGACTGTGCTGACCACCGGCGTGCTGGTGGTGGTCCTGATGGTGATCGGGGTCGGCACCTCCATCACCGGCGTGCACCTGGAGCGCAACGCCCTCCAGCATGCGGCCGACAGCGCCGCCCTGGCCGCCTCGCAGGCCGTCGACGAACACGCCCTCTACACGAAGGGGGAGGGACCGTTGGTGCTGCCGGCCTCGGCCCGCGCCGCCGCCGAGCAGCACCTGCGCGACTATCCGCCCTCCTCCGGCCGCACCGTCGACATCCACGTCACCTCCGTCTCCACCGCCGGGGACGGCACCGTCCACGTGGTCGTCGCGGCGGCGACCCACCCGCCCCTGGCAGGATGGTTCACACGGGGGACCGGCATCGCCGTCCCGCTGACCGTCGAAGGAGAGGCCCGCGCCCGATGACCCCGCCCCGCACCGCCCCCGCCGTGCTGATCGCCCCCGACAAGTTCAAGGGATCCCTCAGCGCCGCCGAGGTCACCACCGCCCTCACCCACGGGATCCACCGGGCCGCCCCGCACACCGCCGTGCTGAGCTGTCCCATCGCCGACGGCGGCGACGGCACCGTGGACGCGGCCCTGGCCGCCGGCTCCACCGCGCACAGCATCACCGTCACCGGCCCCACCGGCGAGGCCCGCCGCAGCCGTTACGCGCTCGCCGGGGACGTGGCCGTGGTCGAGCTCGCCGAGACGGTCGGATTGGCCGCCCTGCCCGGCGGGGCCCTGGCCCCCCACACCGCCTCCACCCGGGGCCTGGGCGAACTGATCGCAGCCGCCGTCGCCGGGGGCGCCCGCACCGTCGTGGTCGGACTGGGCGGCAGCTCCTCCACCGACGCCGGGGCCGGCCTGCTCCAGGGCCTCGGCGCCCGCCTGCTGACCACGCGGGGGGAGGAGATCGCACCCGGCACCGAGGGCCTGGCCGAACTCGCCTCCGCAGATCTCGCACCCGCCCTGGAGGCCCTCGACGGCGCCACCCTGATCGCCGCCAACGACGTCACCAATCCGTTGTTGGGCCCGGATGGGGCCGCCGCCGTCTACGGGCCCCAGAAGGGCCTCGGGCCCGGGGAGGTGGCGCAGGTCGACGCTCTGCTGTCCCGCGCCGCCGGGATCCTCGACCCCAGCGGAGCCCTGCCCGGCCGTGAGGGCGCAGGGGCGGCCGGCGGAACCGGCTTCGCCCTGTTCCTGCTCGGCGCCCAGCAGCGCTCCGGAGCGGACGCTGTGCTCGAACTCGCCGGCTTCGATGCGCTCCTGGCCCGCGCCGAGCTGGTCATCACCGGCGAGGGCAAGCTCGACGAGCAGACCCTGCAGGGCAAGGGGCCAGCAGAGGTGGCCCGCCGAGCCCGGGCCGCCGGGCTGCCGGTCGTCGCGGTCGCCGGGGCGCTCGCCCTGGATCCCGCCGCGCTGACCGAGGCCGGCATCGAGCACGCGTTCGATCTCACCTCGAGAGCCGGATGCGTCGAGGAGGCGATCTGCCGCGCACAGGACCTGCTGGTCGAGGTCGGGCAGGACCTCGCGGCGCAGCTGCTGGACACCTCGCGCGGCTGAGGGAGCGACCCATCGGCCGGGAGCCGGGTCATCACATCCTGCACGTGCCCGCGGAGCCCTGCCGTAGACTCTCCCCTTGTGGCTAGCACCGACTTCACCCAAGAGATCCCGAACCTCCGATCGACCCTGTCGCAGATCGAACAGGTGACGGACGTCGAGGCGCTCGACGCCAAGATCGCCGACCTCGAGCAGCAGGCCACGGCCCAGGACCTCTGGGACGACGTCGACAACGCCCAGCAGGTCACCTCCGCGCTCTCCCACGCCCAGTCCGAGCGCCGCCGCATCACCGAGCTGACCCAGCGCATCGATGACCTCGAGGTGATGGTCGAGCTCGCCGCCGAGGAGGACGACGCCGACACCCTCGCCGAGGCCGAGGCCGAGCTGATCTCCATCCACAAGACTCTCGACGAGCTCGAGGTGCGCACCCTGCTGTCCGGCGAGTACGACGAGCGCAACGCCGTGATCACCATCCGCGCCGGCGCCGGCGGGGTCGATGCCGCCGACTTCGCGGAGATGCTGATGCGCATGTACCTGCGATGGGCCGAGAACCGCGGCTACTCCACCAAGGTCATGGACACCTCTTACGCCGAGGAAGCGGGGTTGAAGTCCGTGACCTTCGAGATCTCCGCGCCCTTCGCCTACGGCACCCTGTCCGTTGAGGGCGGCACGCATCGCCTGGTGCGCATCAGCCCCTTCGACAACCAGGGGCGGCGCCAGACCTCCTTCGCCGCCGTCGAGGTGATCCCGCTGATCGAATCCACCGACTCCGTCGACATCCCCGAGAACGACCTGAAGATCGACGTGTTCCGCTCCTCCGGCCCCGGCGGGCAGAGCGTGAACACCACCGACTCCGCCGTCCGCATGACCCATCTGCCCACCGGCATCGTGGTGTCCATGCAGGACGAGAAGTCCCAGATCCAGAACCGCGCCGCCGCGCTGCGCGTCATGCAGTCGCGCCTGCTGCTGCTGAAGAAGGAGCAGGAGGCGGCCGAGCGCAAGGAGCTGGCCGGCGACGTCAAGGCCAGCTGGGGCGACCAGATGCGCTCCTACGTCCTGAACCCGTACCAGATGGTCAAGGACCTGCGCACCGACTACCAGGAGGGCAACCCGTCCGCCGTCTTCAACGGGGAGATCGACGGCTTCATCGAAGCGGGCATCCGCTGGCGGGCCGAGGGCAAGACGGCCTCCTGAGACCGGCCCCGGCGGGCCCGACGGATGGTCCGCGCCGCCCCGGTGGGTCGGCCCCGACCGTCTACCGCCCCCTCGGTGCGCACCACCGCACGGCACCTCCTGCCGGATGTGTCAGGGCTCATGGGAGCCTTGACCAGGTTTTGACTCGTTTGCGGCTCTCACCTCCGGCGAAGCGGCCCCGATCGCGCCTACGCTGAAACGACACCAACTTTCCCGACGCGACAGGCCCCCGTGATCCGTTTCGACAACGTCACCAAGACGTACATGCGAGGACAGAGCCCCGCGGTGGAGAATCTCGACATCGAGTTCTCCCGCGGGGAATTCGTGTTCCTGGTCGGGGCCTCCGGATCCGGCAAGTCCACCCTGATGCGCATGATCCTCAAGGAGGTCACCCCCACCCGCGGCGTGGTCTACGTCGCCGGCAAGGACCTCTCCCGGATCCCCTCGTGGCGCGTGCCTTCACTGCGGCGGGACATCGGCATGGTGTTCCAGGACTTCCGGCTGCTGCCGTCCAAGACCGCCTATCAGAACATCGAGTTCGCCCTCGCGGTGATCGGCACCCCCCGCAAGGTGGTCCGGCGCCTGGTCCCCGAGATGCTCGAGATGGTGGGCCTGGAGGACAAGGGCCGCCGCCTGCCCCATGAGCTCTCCGGCGGTGAGCAGCAGCGCGTGGCCATCGCCCGCGCCTACGTCAACCGGCCCTCGATCCTGCTGGCCGATGAACCGACCGGCAACCTCGATCCCTCCACCGCCGAGGGCATCCTCGATCTGCTCGCCGAGATCAACGAGCGCGGCACCACGGTGGTGATCGCCACCCACGACTCCGCTGCGGTCGACCGCATGCGCCGGCGCGTGGTCGAACTGGTCAACGGTGTGGTGGTCCGCGACGACGAGCAGGGCCTGTACGAGTCCGTCGCCCCCGTCAGCGTCATCTCCGGCAACCAGCCCGATGGGACCGACGAGGAACCGGCCGCCGACGGCCTGGACGAAGAGCTGATCGACGAGCGCGAGGCCCGCTCGGTCGTCGGCGAGGCGTTCTCGGCCGAGGACGCCTTCACCGAGGACGACGACCTGGGGGCGGCTCGATGAGGGCGCGCTTCATCCTCGGCGAGATCGTGACCGGCCTCTGGCGCAACATCGCCATGGTCATCTCGGTCGTCATCGTCACCGCCGTATCACTGACCTTCGTGGGCACCGGGATGCTCATGCAGAAGCAGATCATGGACATGAAGTCCACACTGGTCGAGCAGGCCCAGGTGACGATCTACCTGTGCTCGCCCCACTCCACCACGGCCTCCTGCGCCGGGGGCGCGGCCACCGACGCCCAGATCGCCTCGGTGCGGGACGCCCTGGAGGGAGAAGTGCTCGCGCCCTACATCTCCTCCTACTCCGAGCGCTCCCAGGACCAGGCGCTGGAGATCTACCAGGAGCAGTTCGCCGGTGAAGGGTTCGTCTCCAACTTCACCGCCGAGGACATGCCGGTCTCCTTCCACATCACGCTCGATGACGCCGATGACTCCGCCGCGGTGGTGGAGTTCTTCCAGGGCCGCGACGGTGTGGACGAGGTCACCGACCTGCTCAGCGCCTTCGCGCCGTTCATCGACGTGCTGAACCAGTCCACACTCTTCGCCCTCGGCCTGGCCGGGCTCATGCTGGTGGCCGCCCTGCTGCTGGTGGCCACCACCATCCGCATGTCCGTCGCTGGCCGTCGGCGCGAGATCGCCATCATGCGCCTGGTGGGCGCCTCCAACGTCTTCATCCGTGCACCGTTCCTACTGGAAGGTGCGGTGGCCGCGATCATCGGCGGACTGATCGCCTCAGGCATGCTATGGGTGGGTCTGCACTACATCGTCAGCGGCTGGCTCGCACCGACGCTCGGCGAGCAGCTGATCACCGTCGGCCCCGCCGATCTGATCTGGGCCGCCCCGATCTTGGTGGGCCTGGGCGCTGTCCTGTCCGTCGCCTCGTCCGTGGTCTCCCTCAACCGTTACCTGAAGGTGTGAGCATGTCCCTGCACAGCCTGCGTCGTCCCCTCAGCAGCCTCACGGTCGCCCTGCTGGTGCTGGTGCCCCTGCTGGCCGCGCCCACGCCGACCGTGTTCGCCGAGGGCAGCAAGGAGGACAAGATCGCCGAGCGCGAGGAGGTCGACCAGGAGCTCGAGGATCTGCGGCTCGAACTCGACGGCGTCAACGACGAACTGGCCGACACCTACCTCGCCCTGGCCGAGACCGAGCTGGAGATCCCGAAAGCGCAGGATGCCCTCGACGAGGCCCGCGAGGAACTGGCCGAGGCACGTGAGGAGGACCGCCTGACCGGGGAACGGCTCGAGGCCGCCGAAGAGGAGGAAGAGCGACTGTCCGGCGAGGTCGAGGAGGGCCAGGAAGAGGTCGACCGCAGTGACGGCGAGCTCGCCGAGGTCGCCATCGCCGCCTACAAGGGAGGTGGCCCGCCCAGCCCGGCCACCGTCTACGTCGGCGGCCAGGAACCCCAGGACACGGTCGACCGTTCCATGAACTACCGCCTGACCATGGCCTCCCAGGGCACACAGCTGACCGGTCTGCGTGAGGACCAGGCGGTGAACGAGAACTCCGCGGACCGCCTCACTGCCGTGCGCGAGGAGATCGACGACCTCAAGGGCAAGGCCGAGGAAGCGGTCCAGCGCACCGAGGACGCCGAGGAGGATGCCACTCAGGCCAAGCAGGACCTCGATGACCTCTACACCCAGCAGCAGGAGCAGCGCGACGATCTCGCGGCGAAGAAGTCCGAGTACGAGGACGACGAGGCGGAGCTGGAGACCCGCAGCAGCACCCTGGACGACGAGATCGCCGAGCTCGCCCAGGAGGAACGGGAGCGGGCCGAGCGTGAGGAGCGCGAAGAGCGCGAGCGTCAGGAACGTGAGAACCAGAACAGCCCGCAGAGCTCGAGCGGTGGTGGAGAATCCTCGGCCGGCGGCGGGGGGTCCTCGGCCGCGTCGAGCAGCGGCTGGATCCGCCCCATCGACATGCGTATGAACTCGAACTTCGGATGGCGCACCCACCCGATCTGGGGGACCCGGCGGCTCCATGCGGGCGTCGATTTCGCCGCGGCCTGCGGGACGGGGGTCAAGGCCACGCATTCCGGTCGCGTGATCGCCCGGACCCATAACAGCGGGGCGGGCAACAAGCTGATCCTCAGCCACGGCATGCGCAACGGCAAGCTGATGACCAGCTCCTACCACCACCTGCAGGGCTTCTCGGTACCGGTCGGCGCGAGCGTCTCGGCCGGCCAGACCGTCGCCCAGGTCGGTAACACGGGCGGGTCGACCGGCTGCCACCTCCACTTCGAGATCCACGAGGACGGCAACGCCGTCAACCCCACCAACTACGTCTGAGCAGGGACAGCGGCCGGGAACGAGACGACGCTCCCGGATCGACCCGACCGCGCGGCCGACCAGGCCGCCATCTGCTGAGGGCATATTCGCTACCGGGCGGGCAGCAGGCAGTCGTAGGCTGGAGCGTCGGGGCACCGCGCGGCGCCCCGGCAGGAGTCGGCCGCACCGGAACCGGGCGGCTCGGACGGCACGACCAGGAGAGGAGGGGCCGATGGCGGCGAAGAAGAAGGCGGCGAAGGATGCCGCCAAGGACGCTGGTCCCCAGAAGCAGCTCATCGCCTCGAACAAGCGAGCACGCCACGATTACCACATCGATGCGACGTGGGAAGCCGGCATCGTGTTGACCGGCACCGAGGTGAAATCCCTGCGTGACCGGGGGGCGAGCCTGATCGACGGCTACTGCTACGTCGAGGGCGGCGAGCTGTGGATGGACGCCGTCCACATCGCCCCCTATGGGCAGGGCACCTGGACCAATCACGCTGCGCGGCGCAAGCGCAAGCTGCTGCTGCACAAACACGAGATCGTCAGGCTGGCATCGAAATCCCGTGAGAAGGGCTTCACCATCGTGCCGCTGGAGATGTACTTCCTCGGCTCGCACGCCAAGGTCTCCATCGCGCTGGCACGCGGCAAGCGGGAGTGGGACAAGCGCCAGACGCTGCGGGAGAAGCAGGACCTGCGCGAGGCCCAGCGTGCGATGCGTCGCCGCGAGCTGGCCTGAACTCCCGCCCACACCGACTCCGTGCCGCAGCCGGCGCGAACCGCCGCAGCAGCACGGGCCCTGGGAATATTCGGCCGCTTCCGGCCGTTGACCCTGATGTTGGACCCAGGACGCGCACCGGCCGGGAGCATTCCCGGAGCAACGGTGTCATCGCCCACGGCGATAACCCCTTGGGGGCATCGCTCTGAGCGGCTAGACTGGGACGGAGTGGACGAGGGTCCGCAGCCAACGGTCCCCGCGACCAGCGGGGCGGGGGCTCGAAACCCTCTGATTGACAAGAGAACATAGAGTGCAACGGCAGTCATCGCACTGCCACTCCACGCCAATCCCACGCCAGGGGCCGATCGGTTTCGACGGTAGTTGCCCAGCGAGGGGAAGCGGGCCGAGGAACCAGCGTCATCTCGTTAACGATCTCTGGAAACCAATAAGTGCCGAACCTAAGCGCACTGACTTCGCTCTCGCTGCCTGATTCAGCCTGAGCAGTCTGGAACCCCGGGTTTGCTCCTGACCCGGATCGTTCCATCATCTAAGGAGCCACTGCTGCCGACCCTGGTCACCGGGGAAGGATGAACACCTCAGAGTGACTGAGTCCGTCGACGACGTGTCCGTACGAGCGTCGGGACTGAGAAAACGTCATTACGGACTGCGCCCGGAGAAGCCCTGGCTCCGCACTATCGGACGCGGGTTCGATTCCCGCCGGCTCCACTGTTGCACTCGACGACGAAGGCCTCCTCACCTGCACAGACGTGCAGGTGAAGGGGCCTTCGTCGTGTGTTGCGCCGTGGAGCCGCCCCGGCGCCGCGGCCCGTCGGACGCGGCGCGGGCTCGACGGCGCATCAGACGCGGACCGAGCGCCGGCCACCATGGCCGAGCGACTTTGTTGCTACGGCACGCGTACGCCGGGGATGCGCGAGGGAGCGCCCGAGGTCAGGTTCCCGCTCCGTCGCGGGTCCAGCCCAGCCCATGCCCGAGCTGGTAGCGGCTGCCGTCGGCATCGACGTAGACATAGGGACGGCCGCCCATGTGCTGCTCTTTGGCGAAGCCAGGGACGTCGTTGGGGGAGGCGCACACCCCGCGGTCGTCCACCGCGATCGCGGAGGCGTCGCAGGGGAAGGTGATCGGCAGCCTGCCCGTGGGCTCGAAGCCGCCGAGAGCGGCCTCGACCATCGTCTCGTACCGGGTGTCGAAACCGATCAGCAGGGCGTCGGCGATCGGCTCGATGCTGTCCAGCAGCCAGGGGAACATCGCATTCAGCCCGATCACCAGGGTGTCCACGCTCTCGCGGATCCTGCGCAGCTTGGTGATGTCGATGTGCGAATGCGCGCCGATGGAGATGTCGTTCAGCCCCACGTAGTCGAAGTAGGAGCCGACATAGGGCTTCATCAGCACCAGCGCGACGTCAGCACCGCGGTGGTCGCTGGTGAAGTCCACCTCGGGGTGGACGGCCTCGAGCCGGTCGCGCAGGCCGTCCAGATCCCGCACCAGCAGGTCCTTGGCCATCAGCTCGACATACACCTTCTTGCCGCGCAGCGACTCAGGGCGCAGCGGCAGGGTCTGCTGATGGTTCTTGGCCAGCACCACCGATCGACGATGGGCATCGGCCGCCGCTGCTTCGGCCTCGGCGTTCGCCACCACCCGGTCCGCCTCCTGCGGGTCGACGTAAGGGTCGTCGAACAGGCCCAGCTGGAACAGTTCGACCAGCAGGCGCCGGGCGGCGTCGTCGAGGCGCTCGGTGCTGACGTGCCCCGTGAGGTAGGCCTCGCGGACGGAGCCGACATCATTGGTGTCGGCGAAGATGTCGGTGCCGGCCCTCACCGCGAGCCCGACCCGCTCGGCGGTGCTCGCCTCCTCGACGCCCCAGGCCATCTTCGACAGCACTCCGGAGTCGGAGTTGATGTAGCCCTCGTGCCCCATCGAGCGCAGCAGGCCCAGGATCTCGGTGTTGAAGGCGAAGCCGAGCTGCTCGAACTCGGTCACCCGTCCCTGCGGTGTCGCGGATTTCTGCCGCGAGGGGATCGCGTAGTAGGGCATGACCGAGGCGGTGCCCGCATCGATCGCCGCCTGGAACGGCGGCAGGTGGTAGTTCTCGAGCGACCCGGGGGTCGGGTAGACGTTGAAGCGGCCCTCGGCGTAATGCGGATCGGTGCCGTTCTCCCGGGCCCCGCCGCCGGGGAAGTGCTTGGTGGTCAGCGCCACCCCGTCGGTCCGCAGGCCCTGCTCGCCCTGGAAGCCGCGCACGATCGCGCCGATCGCCTCGGAGACGAACTCGGGATCCTCGCCGAAGGTGCCGTGACCGCGGTACCAGCGCGGATCGGTCAGCAGGTCGGCCATGTACATGTAGCCCTTGCGCAGGCCCGAGGCGACCCATTCGGCTCGCGAGTGCTCCGCGAAGTCGCGGATCACCTCGAGGGAACCGCTCGCGGCCAGGCCCAGGGTGCCGGGCCACTGGGTGAAGGGCTGATCCTCGGGGGAGCCGCCCAGCTTGAAGCCGCCGGTCTCGTTCTTCGAGTTCGCGGCCACCACCACCGGGATGCCCAGCCGCGTGGTCTCGGCGACCTCGTTCATCGCGTTGATCCAGGTGGCGATGCGGGCCCCGGTGGGTTCCTCGCGCATGATGAAGTGCCGCATGTGTCTCGAGGTGATCATCTCGCTGGTCCCCTCGAAGGGGATCATTTCACTGGTGTGCGGGTCCAGCCTGATCGGCAGGTGCTGTTCGTCGAGCGCCCCGTCGTGACTGGTCAGCTCCTTGTTGTGCTGGGAGATGCCCATGGGGCGGGAGCTGATCACCATCAGCCCGATCTTCTCCTCCGGAGTCATCCGGCCCACCAGGTCGGCGGCCCGCTCGGCGGGGCTCAGCCGCCAGTCCTCGTACGGAGTCAGCTGCCCATCGCCGTCCAGGTCACGAAAGCGCAGGCCATCGATCTCGAGGATGGACTTGTGTCGGCTGGAGATCGGGATCTGCTGGGACATGGTGACCCTCCTGGAGGCGGATACGGGGATGCGCGCGGCGCTGAAACGGGACCAGCGGGACGGACGACCGCGGTCCGGTGCGGGCCTGCGGCGGGAGCTGCACGGCTCAGCCGGTGATGAGCGACTCGTAGCCCAGGGAGACCAGGTGCTCGCGGCTCATGGTCAGCGACTCGAAGATGTCGCGGCCATAGGTCTGGTCCTGCTCGATCAGCAGATGCTGCGCGCCGGAGGCGATGCCCTGCTCGATGACCGGCTTCCAGTCCAGCGTGCCCTGGCCGACTTCGGCGAACTGGACGATATCGCCCTTCCAGAAGTCGAAGAACGGCGCGGGGTCGCCTGCCTCCAGGGCGTCGAGCGCCTCGGCCGGAGGCATCGCGATGCGGTAGTCCTTCAGATGCACCAGGTCCAGGACGCCCTCGAAGCTCTTCAGGGTGCGCTCGGGATCCCGGCCGCCGCGCTGGACCCAGTGGCAGTCGATCTCGTAGCGCAGGTTCGGGGCCTTCTCCCGCAGGTGGTCCAGCAGGGTGGCGCCGTCGAGCGTCGCGAACTCCACGTGGTGGTTGTGGTAGCTCAGCGAGATACCCTGCGCGGCCATGCGGTGGGCGTACTCGTCGACCTCGGCGCAGAATTCGTCGAAGGCCCCGGCCGAGCGCATCGCGGCGAAGGGCATCATCCCGATGCGGATCATCGAGGTGCCCAGCCGCTTCGCATGCTCGACGTGGAGGTCGAAGTGTTCGGTGAGGGTCAGATCGCTGCTGCCGGCCGGGGCGGAGGTCTTCGCGGAGATCGCGGCGTACTCGATGCCCAGATCATCGCGGGCGGCTGCCATGGCCGTCACGTTCTCCTCGGTCATCGGGATCTGGGAGACCTCGACGACCCGGAAGCCGGTCTCCTTCACGCGGGAGAGGACCTCGGTGACGCCCTGTTCGGCGATGTGGTCCTTGAGCATCATGAGCTGGATGCCGATTCGTGCCATGGGAACCTCCTGTGGTTGAGCCGGGCCGCCTCGCCCGGGGCGGCACAGCGGGCCGCCGGTCACGTAGCCATCACGGTAGCCAGTGGCCTGGGGCACTCTCGGGTCTTGCCGGTAGTTGCCCGCGCGACGGGCGGCGACGACAGTGTGATCACCTTGGTGGGGCGCGGGCCGCTCCGCCACCCAGCTGGAGTACAGCAGGCTCACAGCCCAGTCCCGCGCCGCGCTGAGGCCGCCGGGGCCGACGCGCTCGGCCTGGGCAAGGGACGGCGTCGGCCGGTTCCCACAGCCTGGACAACCCGGGCGGCAGCATCCCGGCTCCCTGAACGGGGGCCGATCTTCAGCCCAGCGCCTCGGTCCGCGCCCTGACGAAGGCGCGCACCGCCTCGTCGATGTCGGCCTCGGTGTGTGCGGCCGACAGCTGCACCCGGATCCGGGCCTGCTCCCGCGGGACCACCGGGAAGGAGAAGGCCGTGACGTACACGCCGTGATCGAGCATCGCATCGGCGATGCGGGCGGCGAGCGCGGCATCGCCGAACATGACCGGCACGATCGCGTGCTCGCCGTCCAGCAGCTCGAAGCCCTCCTCACTCATGCGGCGACGGAACAGCTCCGCATTGCGGAACAGTCGATCTCGCAGCTCGGTGCTGGCCGCCACCAGCTCGATCGCCGTCAGTGAGGCGGCCACGAGCGAGGGTGCCAGGGAGTTGGAGAACAGGTACGGGCGCCCCTTCTGGCGCAGCAGCGCCACGATCTCGGCGCGCCCGGAGACGTAGCCGCCGCTCGCGCCGCCCAGCGCCTTGCCGAAGGTGCCGGTGTAGATGTCGACCCGGTCCGAGACCCCGAAGTGCTCAGGGGTCCCGGCACCGGTGGCCCCCATGAACCCCACGGCGTGGGAGTCGTCGACCATCACCAGCGCCCCGTACTCCTCGGCCAGATCGCAGATCCCCTCCAGGGGTGCGAGGTAGCCGTCCATGGAGAAGACCCCGTCGGTGACGATGACGGTGCGGCGAGCGCCCCTCCCGTCGTGCAGCTGTGAGGCGGCCTCGAGCTGGTCGCGCAGGTCCTCGAGGTCCGCATTGCGGTACCGGAAGCGGGCGGCCTTCGACAGGCGGATCCCGTCGATCAGGGAGGCGTGGTTCAGCTCATCGGAGATGATCGCGTCCTCGGGCCCGAACAGCGGCCCGAACACGGCGCCGTTAGCATCGAAGCAGGAGGAGAACAGGATCGTGGCCTCGGTGCCGAGGAATCTCGAGACCGCCTCCTCCAACTCGAGGTGCAGATCCTGGGTGCCGCAGATGAAACGCACCGAGGCCACCCCGAAGCCGCGCTCATCCAGGGCTCGCGTCGCGGCCCGGATCAGCTCGGGGTGGTCGGCCAGCCCCAGATAGTTGTTGGCGCAGAAGTTCAGCACCTCGCTGCCCTCGCGGCCGACGGGGCCGGCGGTGATGCGGCCCGCCTGCGGGCTGGTGATCACCCGCTCATGCTTGTAGGTGCCCGACTGCTCGATCTCGGCGAGTTCGGCGGTCAGCTGGTCCTTGAGGTCCGAGTACACGGGGTTCCTTTCGATCCGGGGTGGTGAGGCGGGAGCGCCGCGCGGGGAAGGGGCGCCGTGGTGCGGGCTCGAACGATGAGCGGGCACGAACGGCCGGTGCGCGGGGGCAGGTGCGGCCCGAAGGGATCAGATCTCACCGGACCAGTCCAGCAGCACCTTGCCGCCGGATCCGGTGCGGGCGATCTCGAATCCGCGGGCGTAGTCGGCGGCAGGGATCACGTCGGTGACGGTGCGGGCCACCCGGGCGCGCAACGTGGAGGAGCTGGTCAGCATCGCCGACATCGCGTTCCAGGTCTCATACATCTCCCGGCCGTAGATCCCCTGCAACGTCAGCATGCGGGTGACCACGGCCGTCCAATCGATCTCGAAGCTGCGCGTGGGCAGACCCAGCAGGGCGATCCGGCCGCCGTGGTTCATGTTCTCGATCATCTCCTGCAGGGCCGAGGCCTGCCCGGAGATCTCCAGCCCGACGTCGAAACCCTCCCGCATCCCCAGCTCGGCCTGCGCCCGGCGGATCCGGGTGTCGGAGACGTCGAGCACGGCGTCGGCACCGCACTCGGCGGCCATCTCCAGGCGATGTGGGGCGACATCGGTGACCGCGATGTAGCGGGCTCCGGCATGCCGGGCGACCGCCGCGGCCATTTGACCGATCGGGCCGGCACCGGTGATCAGCACATCCTCTCCGACGATCGGGAACTTCAACGTGGTGTGCACGGCATTGCCGAGCGGGTCGAACAGGGCGCCCAGCTCAGGGGAGATCAGCTCGGCACCGGCCTCGGGTTCATGGACCCACACGTTCACCTGAGGGATGACCACGTACTGCGCGAAGGCACCGTCGCGCTGCACACCCACCGAGCGGGTGCGGATGCACATGTGCCGGCGGCCCGCACGGCAGTTGCGGCAGGTGCCGCACACGATGTGCCCCTCCCCGGAGACTCGATCACCGATCTGCACGTCGCAGACCTCCGCGCCGACTGCCACGACCTCTCCGTAGAACTCGTGGCCGGGCGTGAAGGGCACCGCATCGCACATCGACTCCGCCGAGCTGTCCCAGGCCATGATGTGCAGATCGGTGCCGCAGATCCCGGTTCGCAGCACCCGGACCTTCACGTCCCACGGCCCGCATTCCGGCGCCGGGACCCGGACCAGCGACAGCCCGGGACCGGGCTCGGTCTTGCGCAGCGCGGTCATCATGTCCCCGGCGCCGGGGACAGAGGGGCCCTGGTCGGTGCGGGCACGGTCGGGTCTCGACACGGCTGCTCATCTCCCGGCTGATCTCGGCGCTGATGGTCCGAGCCTATGCCGAGCCGGCGCTGTGGGCGTGCCATCCCGACGAAGACGCACCCGCGACTCGAAACGCGGGTGCCATCTGCGAAGACCATTCGAGCCACCGTGCGCGGCAATCGGGCGCCGGGGGGGGCAGACCCGTGCTGGACAGAGCACACGCTTGTGGCGCAAGACGTCCGATACGGGTACTGTGCCCCGATAAGGCATGGAACGCCGTGACGGCCCGATGTGCCTGGTCGCCGCTGAAGGTATCCGCGGATCCGGCCTCGCGAGAGGCGAAGAACTCACTGGAGAGAACGAGAACATGAGCAGTGAAAAGACCACACGCAGACCCTTGAGAGCGGCCGTGGCAGTGCTGGCACCGCTCGCCGCGCTGGCTTTCGCGGTCCCCGCGCTGGCGATCGCAGCGCCCGATCCGGCCCCCGCCGACGCCCCGCAGGCCCGGATCACCCAGGCACCGGCGCTGTCCGATGATGGGCCGAAGGTGCAGATCACTCAGGCGCCGACGCTGTCGGATGACGGGCCGAAGGTGCAGATCACTCAGGCGCCGACGCTGTCGGATGACGGGCCGAAGGTGCAGATCACTCAGGCGCCGACGCAGTCCGATGACGGGCCCAGGGTGCAGATCACCCAGGCACCCACTGTGAGGTGACAGTCCGGCGCCGAGCCGGTGGCAGGTGAGCGACCCCTGCCGCCCTGGCCCCTGAGCACGAGATCCTCTCGACGCTGATCGCTGTGCCCCGTCCCGGGACGACATCCGGGACGGGGCACAGCGTGCGCGGGGCCCGTACCCTGGACGGTGACATGGACACCACCAGCACCACCGACCTCGGCGCCGCACCGCGGATCAGCTATCCCGCCGATCTGCCCGTCTCGCAGCGCCGCGAGGACATCCAGGCCGCCATCCGTGACCACCAGGTGGTAGTGATCGCCGGCGAGACCGGCTCCGGCAAGACCACCCAGATCCCCAAGATGCTGCTGGAGATGGGCTACGGCGCCCAGGGCCGGCTGATCGGCCATACCCAGCCCCGACGGATCGCCGCCCGCTCGGTCGCCGGCCGCATCGCCTCCGAGCTCGGCGAGAAGCTGGGGGAGGGGACGGTCGGCTTCCAGGTCCGCTTCACGCGAGAGACCTCCCGCGGCGCCCGGCTGAAACTGATGACCGACGGCATCCTGCTGGCCGAGATCGGCCGCGACCGGCTGCTGAAGCGCTACGACGCGATCATCATCGATGAGGCCCACGAACGGTCGCTGAACATCGACGTGATCCTGGGGTACCTGCGACAGATCCTGCCCCAGCGCCCCGACCTGAAGATCATCATCACCTCGGCGACCATCGACCCCGAGCGCTTCGCGGAGCACTTCGCGCACCGCCCGCGCTCCGGCGAGGCGGTGCCCGCGCCGATCGTCGAGGTCTCCGGCCGCACCTATCCAGTCGAGATCCGCTACCGCCCGCTGGTGCTCGACGCCGAGCTCATGGCCGAGGACGCCGATGACGACGAGCTCGAGGACATCCACTCCGTCGAGCGTGACCTCACCCAGGCGATCATCGACGCTGTCGACGAGCTCGCCGCCGAGGGACCGGGGGACATGCTGGTCTTCCTGCCCGGTGAGCGGGAGATCCGCGAGATCTCCGAGGCGCTGACCGATCACCTGGCCCGCGGCACTCGCGGGCAGGCCGCGCTGCCCGTCGAGGTGCTGCCCCTGTTCGGCCGGCTCTCCGCCCAGGACCAGCAGAAGATCTTCAGCCCGCCGAAGGCCGGTACCTACCGTCGGGTGATCCTGTCCACCAATGTCGCCGAGACCTCCTTGACCGTCCCCGGCATCACCTTCGTGATCGACTCGGGGCTGGCCCGCATCTCGCGCTACTCCCAGCGCACCAAGGTCCAGCGGCTGCCGATCGAGCCGATCTCCCAGGCCAGCGCGAACCAGCGCTCGGGCCGCTCCGGCCGCACCGGCCCCGGCATCGCCATCCGCCTGTTCTCCCAGGAGGATTTCGAGGGCAGGCCGGAGTTCACCGAACCGGAGATCCTGCGCACCTCGCTCGCCTCCGTGGTGCTGCTGATGACCTCCCTGGGGCTGGGGGACGTGGAGGCCTTCCCGTTCGTCGAACCACCCGCCTCCCGCGCCATTACCGACGGGGTGCGCCTGCTGGACGAGCTCGGGGCGATCGAGTCCGACCCGCGTGCCCCGGGCGGCCGCCGCCTGACCCGCGTGGGCCGCACCTTGGCCCGCTTCCCCCTGGACCCCCGGATGGCCCGCATGCTGATCGAGGCCCACCGCCTCGGCGCCCTGCGCGAAGTGCTCATCATCGTCGCCGCCCTGTCCATCCAGGACCCGCGGGAACGTCCGCTGGGTCAGGAGCAGCAGGCCAAGGAGAAGCACAAGCGGTTCGATGATGAGACCAGCGACTTCCTGGCCTTCCTGAACCTGTGGAACCACCTGCAGAAGCGCCGCAAGGCCCTGTCCGGCTCCGCCTTCCGCCGTGAGGTCCGCGCCGAGCACCTGCACTACCTGAGGATCCGCGAATGGTGGGATCTGCACGCCCAGCTGCGCGACATGGCCAGGGACGTGGACCTGTCGGCCAACGACACCCCCGCCTCCCCGCAGGCCATCCACCAGTCGCTGCTGGCAGGCCTGCTGTCCCACGTCGGCCTCTATGAGGACCGCCGCCGCGAGTACAACGGCGCCCGGGGCGCCAAGTTCGCCCTGTGGCCGGGATCCGCGCTGGCCAAGAAGCGCCCCGACTACGTGATGGTCGCCGAACTGGTGGAGACCTCCCGGCTGTGGGGCCGCACCGCGGCCCGCATCGACCCAGCCTGGGCGGAGGAGACCGGCTCCCACGTGGTGCGCCGCTCCCACTCCGCCCCGCACTGGTCGTCGAAGCGCGCCGCGGCCATGGCCCACGAGAAGGTCACGCTGTATGGTGTGCCGATCGTCGCCGATCGCGTGGTGGGGTACGGGCGCATCGACCGCGAGGCCGCGCGCGACATCTTCATCCAGCACGCCCTGATCGAGGGGGACTGGCGCACACGCCACCACTTCTTCCGCGACAACCAGGCCCTCATCAAGGAGCTGGAGGAGCTCGAGGCAAAGACCCGCCGCCGAGACCTGCTGGTCTCCGATGAACAGGTGTTCCGCTTCTACGACGAACGGATCCCGAAGAAGGTCGTCTCCGGCCGCCACTTCGACAGCTGGTGGAAGACGCAGCGGCACCAGACCCCCGAGCTGCTCAACCTGACCGAGCAGGACCTGCTGGATCCCGACGCCGACATCGAGGACCTGGCCACGGAATACCCCGACACCTGGGTCCAGGGCGACATCACCCTGCCGCTGGCCTACTCCTTCGGTCAGCTCGGGGCGAAGGGGGCCGACGGGGTGACGGCCACGGTGCCCCTGGCGGTGCTGAACCGTCTGCAGCCCCGCGGCTTCGACTGGCTGGTGCCGGGGATGCGGGAGGAGCTGATCACCGAGCTGATCCGCTCCCTGCCCAAATCGATCCGCCGCCACCTGGTGCCCGCGCCCGAGCGCGCCAGGACGGTCGCCGCCACACTCCACGACGACGACCCCGACGCGGGCGAGCCGTTCCTCGAGGCAGTGGCCGATGAGCTGGTCGCCCTGCCGGGCGTGCCCGATGACCTGCCGTTGTACGGTCCCGAGTTCGACGTCGGCAAGCTGCCCGCGCATCTGCGGATGCACTTCCGGGTGGTCGACGACAAAGGCAAGCAGATCGGCAGCGGTGATGACCTCGAGGTCCTCAAACGCCGCCTGAAGCAGCGCGTGGAGGCCTCGGTCTCCTCCCAGGCCGACGACCTGGCCCGCACGGACCTCACCGAGTTCCCCGCCGCCGGGGTCCCCCAGACCCACGACTCGAAGGTCGGCGGACTCAAGGTCACCGGTTACCCGGCGCTGGTGGCCCAGCACGATCGCGACGGTCGCGTCGACCGTATCGACCTGAAGGTGCTGGCGACCGCCGATGAGCAGGCCCTGGCGCACCGCGCCGGCGTGATCGCGATGATCGACCGGGACCTGGGCGCCGATCTGGGAGCGGTGCTGAACACCCTGCCGAACCCCACCAAGCTCGCCGTGGCGGGCTCCCAGTACGCGTCCACGGCCGCACTGCTGGCAGATGCCTCCCGCGCCGCGACCGCCCACCTGGTCGGAGACAGCGTCCCCCGCACCCGGGTGGAATACGAGCAGACCCTGGGCCGGGTACGGGAGAACCACGTCCGTCTCGCCGGGCAGGCCGTCCAGGACGCCGCCGCGGCGCTTGCGGTCCACGCCCGCTTGGCCAAGGAGCTGTCCCGGGTGTCGTCACTGGCGATCCTGGCGCATCTGACCCGGATCAAGGAGCACGCGGCCTCCCTGCTCGGTGACGGGTTCATCTCCCGCACCGGCATCGACCACCTGGCCGATCTTCCCCGCTACCTCGAGGCCGACATGATCCGGCTGGACAAGCTCCAGGAGAACCCGCGGCGCGACGAACAGCTGGCCTGGCAGGTCGAGGCGGTCACCCAGCACTGGGAGCAGGCCCGGGCGCGGCTGTCCCCGCGCCGGCGTGCACAGGCCGATGCCCGCGAGATCGACTGGATGATCGAGGAGCTGCGGGTGAGCCTGTTCGCCCAGACCCTCGGCACCCGCTACACCGTCTCGGACAAGAGGATCCGGCGAGCCATCGCCGAACTGTGAGCTCCGCGAGGATATGACGAAGGTTTTGCCTTCGGCCCCGTCGCACGAGCTGCACCCACCGCGGTGTGCTGCGGCCGTGCCGCGTGAAGAGGGCCACCGGCCCCGCCGGGCCAGGGCCGATGCCCGATCATGTCGGCGCCGGGCGCGACCCAAGGCCGGGTAACGCGCCGTAAAAGGAGGTCGCAGGCGCAACAGCTGGGCGGTGGAAGTGCCCTTCACACAGCCGCGGGGCCTGACTACCTTGGCGACTTCCATCCCCGACCCAGGGGCTGGCCGCATCCGGCCTGTCCCCGAAGGATCCCCCATGCCGTTCTCCTCACCCGCTCTGCTCTCCCGTCGCAACCTGCTGATTGCCGGCACCCTCGGCGTCTCCTCGCTCGCCACCGCGGCCACGATCGCCCCGGCCGCCGCGGCCGACGACGACTGGTCGCAGGAGTTCATGACCCGCGCCGAGGACCGTCAGGGCTTCCGGGTCGACGACATGGACGAGTGGCAGACCGCCAACGCCCGCTTCATCCTCGCCGTGGCCGCCGGGCACGACATCGACGCCCAGGGCGCGAAGATCGCTCTGATCACGGCGATCGTCGAGGCGTGGCTGTACAACTACGAGCCGGCGGTCGATGCCGACTCCGGCGGCCTGTTCCAGCAGCGGCCCTCGATGGGATGGGGCAGCTACGAGGAGGTGCGCCACAAGAAGAAGGCCATCGATGCCTTCTTCGGCGTCGGCACCCACTCCCAGCCTCCCGGTCTGCTGCAGATCTCGCCCGACTACCGCCAGTGGGAGCCGGGGGCCGCCGCCCAGGAAGTCCAGCGCTCGGCCCACCCGGGGCGCTACGCTGAGCAGTGGGCCGCCGCGGAGACCCTCTGGGAGCGTCACGCCCACGATGTCGAGCCCTACCGCGACTGACTTGCTCCGCAGGCTCAGGAGGACCACCTGGGTCGGGACCACGGAGCTGATCTGCCAGACTCGACACCGACGATGATCCGGCATCGTCCCCGACCGAGCGGAGAACTCCCATGCCCGTTCCGAGCGTGGCCCGCCGCCCTCGAGGTGGCGTCCTCACCGTCCTCGCGATGACCGCCGTGCTCGCTTCCTGCGGCTCTGCCCAGCTGCTCGAAGCCGGCCAGGCCGAGCCCCACTACGACGCGGTCATCAGCGATGTGCAGGACGCCCTCGGCGGATTGGGCTACGAGCTGGTCCACGCTCCGGCGACCCGGTCGTGGGAGGAGCGCGAGGGCATCTGCACCTACACCCCCGGCAACTACGAGGCCGACGGCCTCAGCGCGGCGCTCGCCGACGAAGAGGAGTGGGTGCCCGTGCTGGATGCCCTCAACCCGGTGCTCGAGGAGCACGGGTTCGACACGCGCGAGGAGCCCCGCCTCCACGGCGGATCGCTGAGGATCACGGTCGAGGACGAGCACGGAGCCGAACTGAGCATCGGAGACGAGGGGCAGCTGCGGATCTGGGGCGCCCACGTGTCCGAGGAGGGATGCGCCGAGAGCTGACCCGTCCGCCCCGGGGCCGGTGGTTCCGGCTCCGGGGCGGACGGGATGGCGGCCCGGAAAGGTCTCAGCGGGGCATCAGCGCCACCGCTCCGCGCCGCTCCGGCGTGGAGGCGCGGACCTCGGCCACCAGGATCCGACCGGCCCCGGGCACCTCGATCTCCTGTCCGGGACGGGCCGGCACGTCGGCGACCACGCCCTCGTGACGGGTCCGCAGCACTGCGTATGGTGAGTGCTCGTCGGCGAGGGTGCGGTGGACGACGATCACCGCCCTGCCGATCGTGAGCTGCCCGGCCTGCTGCACCACGGTGGGCGTCGTCGCGACGGGCTGCTCACCGTCGGGTGCTCGGTCGTCCGGGTCGGGACCTTGCTCGTTCATCATTCACCGATCCCGGTCTGCACGATGTCCTTGGCGAAGTGCGGGCTGCTGGGATCCACGCGGACCTCCTGCTCGGCGGCCGAGTTGCGTCCGTGAGGGTTGCTCAGGATGATCTCCCCGCTCGATTCGTCGTAGCCGGTGACCTGGTAGACGTGTGCGGCCACCAGATCATCGGATGCCTCTCCCAGGGGCAGGATCGGATCGGTCATCACCGTGACGGGCTGGCCTGCGTCGATGGCTGCGCGGTACTCGTCGAACGACGGCTGGTCGCCCAGTGAGGAGGTCTGGGTGGAACGGCCGGTGATCATCTCGATCCCGGCCGCGGGCGTGTCCGCGGAGATTGCGGAGGGTCGTCCTTCGTGGGCGTTGATCAGCGCCCGCTCATAGACCGACATGAAGCCGGGCTCGCCGTCACCACGCGTGTCCCCCCGGACCTGCATGGCCCCGTCATTGGTGATCTCCTCCGGGCTGACGGTGATGGACTCCCACTGGCCATCGATGAACAGCTCCACCTCCCAGCCGTCGGCTCCCGGCGGCGACCCCCGTGCGGCGATGTTCTCGGCTAGCTGGCCCGGGTCGGTCTGCTGTGCGGACATGATCGCCGCGAGGAACCAGCAGTCACCCAGCGTGCCCTGCTGCATCTGCGCAACGCGGATCTCCGCCTCGGTGGTCCCGACGTCCTCCGGCGCCCAGTCGGGGTTCGCGTCCGCGTAGGACCCTCCGAGGGACTCGGTGTCGACGGTGTCCCGGAAGGGGTCCCCGATCCGCTCGAAGAAGTTGATGACATCGCTCCAGCTCTCTCCGCCGAGCAGGCCGTCATAGGCCTCGGGGTCGACCTGCCCGTTCGGATCGGAGGCGGCGTCCTGCTGGGCGGCCTCGCGGGCCAGGCCCTCGGCGCCGCTGCCCAGCTGAGCGGCGAGCTCCTGGATCTGGGTGCTGCACCCCTGCCAGAGCTCCCGGAAGGCGTCGGCGTCCGCACCTGTCCACGCCACCGAGGCCACCACCGGGTCGAGTGCCTCGCGGAGCGCCGTCACCCGTTCATCACCGGTGCGCAGAGCACGTGCCTGGTCCAGCACCTGCTCGGTGTCCGCTCCCCAGATGTTCATGACCACACAGCCTCGTCGTCGCCGTCATGCCGGACAGGTGCCCGCCATGCCGGTAGGGAACCAGTGATCATCGGGAATGACCATGGGGACAAGTCCCCATTCGACCGGCAGCCGCATGGCGACGATGCGATGCCGTCCGGCGCGGCCCGCGACATCGGTGCCCCGACGCCGATACGATGTGTCTTATGTCACCGATGCCTTCCGTGAGCTACTCCATCACGATCCGACTCGAGTTCGCGGCGCGCTCGGCGGCCGTCAGCGACATCACCGGCCGGATCGAGCAGTACGGTGCGACCGTCACCGCCCTCGACGTCTCCGCCTCCGGTCCCGAACGGATGCGCGCCGACATCACCGTGCTGACCGGCGGCCACGACCATGCGATGGAGATCGTCGAGCAGCTCCGCACCGTCGATGGCGTCGAGCTGGGCAAGGTCTCCGACCGCACCTTCCTCGCCCACCTCGGCGGCAAGCTCCGCATCGAGTCGAAGGTGCCGATCCGCCATCGCGATGACCTGTCGATGGTCTACACCCCCGGCGTGGCACGGGTCGTCAAGGCCATCGCGGAGAATCCCGAGGACGCCCGTCGACTGACCATCAAGCGCAACACCGTCGCCGTGGTCTCCGACGGGAGCGCGATCCTGGGGCTGGGGGACCTGGGCCCGCTGGCGGCGATGCCGGTCATGGAGGGCAAGGCGGCGCTGTTCAAGCGCTTCGCCGACATCGACGCCTTCCCCATCTGCCTGGACGCCCACTCGGTCGACGAGATCGTCTCCCACGTCAAGGCGATCGCCCCGGTGTTCGCCGGTATCAACCTCGAGGACATCTCCGCTCCCCGCTGCTTCGAGATCGAGGACCGGCTGCGCGCGGAGCTGGACATCCCCGTCTTCCACGACGATCAGCACGGCACGGCGATCGTCGTGGTCGCCGCGCTGCGCAATGCGCTGCGCGTGGTGGGGAAGTCGATCGACTCCGCCCGGATCGTGCTCTCCGGTGCGGGAGCCGCAGGAACGGCGATCCTGCGCCTGCTGCGCGCGGCCGGTGCCCGCAACGTGCTGGTCACCGACATCGACGGGATCGTCCACGAGGGGCGCGAGCAGCTGACCGGGCGCCTGCCGTGGATCGCCGAGGTGACCAACCCCGGCGGCCTGAGCGGCACCCTGCACGAGGCGGTGGCGGGCGCCGACGTGTTCATCGGGGTCAGCGCCGGCAACGTCCTCACCGCCGAGGACGTCGCCTCCATGGCCGATCGCTCGATCGTGTTCGCCATGGCCAATCCGGTTCCCGAGATCGATCCCGCCGAGGCCGTCCGGCACGCGGAGGTGGTCGCCACCGGACGCAGCGACTTCGCCAATCAGATCAACAACGTCCTGGCCTTCCCGGGGGTGTTCCGCGGCCTGCTCGATGCGCAGGCGAGCGCCGTCAGCGACAAGATGCTGCTTGCCGCGACCCGGGCCCTGGCCGATGTGGTCACCCCCGAGGAGCTCAATCCCACCTACATCGTCCCCAGCGTCTTCCATGACGGAGTGACCAAGGCCGTGGCCAGTGCGGTCGAGCAGGTGGCCCGTGAGGAGCTCGGGACCGTCGACACCATCACCGGGGCGATGCCGGCCGTCTATGCCGACGAGATCACTCTCGAGAACTGAGCAGGCGCGGCAGGAGATCGGGACCGGACCGACGGTCAGCTGACGGCAACGGTCTCCGGCACCGGGCGTCGCTCGCGCAGGCGCTCTCCGATCCACAGCCCGGTCCCGATAGCGATACCGATGACGCCCGCGAGCACATCCCCGGCCTCGGCGCCTCGGCCCGGCCCGAGGAACAGGCCCTGGATGATCTCGATCAGCACCGTGTGGACGAGGGCTGCGATCACCACCCAGCCCATCGGGAAGCGGGAGAGGGGAGCCAGCACGCGCCCGGCGGCCCAGACGGTCAGGGCGAACACGACCACGTGGGCGATCTTGTCTGCTCCCGGGACGCCGGCACCGGGGACGCCGGAGACGCGCGGCAGGTAGAACCCCAGGTTGAGCACCAGGGCGACGCCCAGCACGAGCAGCCGCAGGGGCACGGATCCCCCCGCATGTCGGATCTCATCCGGGAGGCGGGACAGGAAAGCAGCGATGGCGTCCATGGCGGGTATTGTTCCAGCACGCGCCTCTGCACCCGGGGAGGCGGGGCCGTCCGTGATCGGTCAGCAGGCGGATCGGTGCGGGGGATAAGCTAGGTGGCCCCGACACGATGCAGGGAGCAGCCATGTCCTCCACCTCCGATCCGTCCCGTATGGACCCCTACAGCGACGATCCGACCGCCGCGCCGGGCCAGACCGCCGTGCTGGACCGTCAGCTGCAGGAGCGCGAACAGCTCACCGACGACGGTGACCACGACCGTTTCGCCCACTACGTCCGCAAGGACAAGGTCACGCAGGCGGCCCTCGACGGCAGCCCCGTGATCGCCCTGTGCGGGAAGGTGTGGGTCCCGGGCCGGGATCCCGAGAAGTACCCGGTGTGCCCGGAGTGCAAGGAGATCTACGAAGGCATCCGCGAGTCGCAGGACGGCGACGGCCAGGGCTCCGGCGGCTCCGGACGAGGGGGCGGTTTCCGGGGACTCTTCGGCGGACGGCGCTGAGCAGGGAAGACGCAACTGATCAGCCCGACACGGCTGATACATCCGCCGACGGCGACTTCCTCACAATGTCGCTGTCGGCGGATCGTCGGAGCCCGGCGGTACCGTGGAGAACGCTGTGAATACCACCCCTTCCCTGTTCTCTGCGAGCGATCCGCGTCAGCCCTCCGAGGCCGCCGCCCGATCGCTGCCCGTGGCGTACCCCGAGCGAGCCGCCTGGGGCACCGTCCCCAAGTTGCGCGCCTGGCAGGCCGAAGCGCTCGAGCAGTACCGCACCGCGGCGCCGCGCGACTTCATGGCCGTGGCGACGCCCGGTGCGGGCAAGACCACCTTCGCGCTGCAGATCGCCGCCAGTCTGCTGTCCGAGGGCACGGTCCGCCGCATCACCGTGGTCGCGCCCACCGAGCATCTGAAGACCCAGTGGGCCGATGCTGCCGCCCGGGTGGGCATCTCCCTGGACCCCAACTTCACCAATGCGCAGGGCACCCACGGCTCCCACTTCCAGGGCGTGGCCGTGACCTACGCGCAGGTCGGCATGCACCCCGCCCTGCACCGCGCCCGCACCGAGGCCGACCGCACCCTGGTGATCCTCGATGAGATCCACCATGCGGGCGATTCACTGACCTGGGGGGACGGGGTCCGCGACGCCTTCGACCCCGCGACCCGCCGCCTGGCGCTGACAGGCACCCCCTTCCGCTCCGACGACGCGGAGATCCCCTTCGTCACCTACGAGGAGGACGGCGAGGGCTTCCTGCACTCGAAGGCCGACTACACCTACGGCTACGGAGAGGCGCTGCGCGACCACGTGGTGCGCCCGGTGCTGTTCATGACCTACTCCGGGCGCATGCACTGGCGCACCAAGACCGGTGACGAGGTCTCCGCGCAGCTCGGCGCGCTCGAGACCAAGGACATCACCCAGCAGGCCTGGCGCACCGCGCTGGACCCCAAGGGCGAATGGATCCAATCGGTCCTCTCCGCCGCGGATCGGCGCCTGACCGAAGTCCGCCGTCACGTGCCCGATGCCGGGGGACTGGTGATCGCCACCGACCAGAAGGCGGCCCGCGCCTACGCGGCCACGCTGGAGGAGATCAGCGGGCAGGCACCGACCGTGGTGCTGTCCGACGACGTCGGGGCCGGGCAGCGAATCGAAGAGTTCTCCGCCTCCGAGGACCGGTGGATGGTCGCGGTGCGCATGGTCTCCGAGGGCGTGGACGTGCCGCGGCTGGCAGTGGGCGTGTACGCGACCTCCACCGCCACCCCCATGTTCTTCGCACAGGCCGTAGGGCGTTTCGTGCGCTCGCGCACCCGAGGCGAGACCGCCAGTGTGTTCCTGCCCTCGGTGCCGATCCTGATGGCCCACGCGGCGGCCATCGAGGAGGAGCGCGACCACGTCCTCGACCGACGCCCCGACACCGGCGACGAGCTCACCGGGCTGGATGAGACCGCGCTGGAGGAGGCCAATCGCAGCGAGCAGGCCTCCGACCAGCTGGAGATGACCTTCGAGGCGCTCGAATCGCAGGCCTCGTTCGACCGCGTGCTGTTCGATGGCGGCGAATACGGGGCCGGCGGGGTGACGGGCAGCGAGGACGAGCAGGAATACCTGGGCATCCCCGGCCTGCTGGACGCCGATCAGATGCGCACCGTCCTCCAGCAGCACCAGGCGCAGCAGCAGGAGCGGATGCGCGATGAGGCCACCTCACGTCGGCAGACCCCGCCCGTCGTCGACCACCGGCAGCTGATGGAACTGCGCAAGGAGCTCAACTCACTGGTCTCGGCATGGGCGAAGCGGTCTGGTTCTCCACACGGTTCAGTGCACAACACCCTGCGCAGCCGTTGCGGGGGCCCAGCGGTGGCCCAGGCCAGCGCCGACCAGATCCAGGCGCGGATCGACACGGTGCGCGGCTGGTTCGTCGGCCGCCGCTGACCGACGGGCCGCTGTGCCGCTCGGTCGAGGCGTGCGCGCCACGCCGTCAGCGAAGGACGTGCGCGGCTTCTGCGCCGTCGGTGACCGTGGGGATCGCCACCGGACCGTCCGGGCCGTCCTCGGCCGCGAGCCCCAGCTCGGCGAGCGAGGCCGCATGCCGCTCGCGAGCCCGCCGAGCCAGCTCCGGGGCGCGCTGCGGATCGAGCGGCTCACCGTCGAGGATCAGCGGAACCTGCAGCGCCCGCAGCTCGGTGCGCCGCCAGGCAGGGGAGGCGTCGGTGGAGACCAGCTCGGCGGTCAGCTCCCGTTCGAACTGCGCCACCTCCTCCTCACCCGGCAGCACCAGCTCCGCGTGAGCCCGTCCCTCGACCAGCATGCGGTAGGCGCTCTTCCCCGATCCCGGGGTCGATTTGTCCTGGGATCGCTTGCCGACCGGATGCATCAGCCCGTCGTCCCCCTCCCGCTCGACCAGCTTGTACACGAAACCCGGTGCCGGATGCCCGCCGCCGGTCACCAGCCGGGTCCCGATCCCGTAACCGTCGATCGGGGCCTCGGCGAGCTCCTCGACCCGGTACTCGTCCAGATCGCCGGTGGCGGTGATCTTCGTGTCGGTCGCCCCCAGCGAGTCCAGCAACCGGCGCAGCTGCCCGGCCTGGGCCGCGAGGTCGCCGGAGTCCAGCCGGATCGCCCCCAGCTCGGGGCCTGCCAGCGCCACGGCGGTGCGCACCGCGTGCTCGACGTCGTAGGTGTCGACGAGGAGCGTGGTCCCAGCACCCTGGGAGGCCAGCTGAGCGCGGAACGCCTCCTCCTCGCTGTCGAACAGCAACGTGAAGGCGTGGGCCGCGGTGCCGGCCACGGGCACCCGGTAGTGGGCTCCGGCGGCCAGGTTCGAGGAGGAGTCGAATCCGACCACGTAGGCGGCGCGGGCGGCGGCGATCGCGGCATCCTCGTGCACGCGGCGGCCGCCCATCTCGATACAGGGCCTCCCCCGGGCGGCGGTGACCATGCGCGAACCGGCCGAGGCCACCCCGCTGTCATGGTTGAGGATCGACAGGATCACCGTTTCCAGCAGCACCGAGTCGCCGAAGGTACCCTCGACACGCAGCACCGGGGAACCCGGGAAGTACAGCTCGCCCTCCTCGTAGCCGTGCACATCGCCGGTGAAGCGGTACTCGGCGAGATGGTCGAGGGTGTCCTCGTCCAGGGCGCCGGTGCGGTGCAGGTACCGCAGATCGGCCTCGTCGAAGCGGAAATCGGCGATCGCCTCCAGCAGGCGCCCGGTGCCGGCCAGCGCCCCGTAGCGGCGGCCGTCGGGAAGGGAGCGGGTGAACACCTCGAACACGCAGCGCCGGGAGTCGAGGCCGGCGTCGCGGGCGGCGCGCAGCATCGTCAGCTCGTAGAGGTCGGTGAGCAGGGCAGAAGTCACGGTCCCCACCGTAGTGCGTGCCGGGCTCTCTGACTGTCCGCCTGGCCCCGTAGACTCGTGCGCGCCGCACCCCGAGCAGAGGTCCGAGAACCTGCCGTGGGGTCGGCGCACGTCAGGAAGCAGGAGGAGAACGGATGTCGGTCGATCTGCCGCGGGCTGCGCCCGATGTGGGGAGCACGACCGTCACGTCCCGGGACGAGCAGGAGTCGATGCAGTCCACCGGGCCCTGGTGCACCGTGGTGTGGAACGACCCCGTCAACCTCATGAGCTACGTCGTGTTCGTGCTGCGACGCCATTTCGGGTACTCGCGAGCAGTGGCCGAACGGCTGATGAAGCAGGTCCACCACGAGGGCCGGGCGATCGTCTCGCGCGGTTCGCGGGAGCGGGCCGAGAGAGACGTGCAGGCGATGCACTCCTACGGGCTGAACGCCACCCTGGAGAAGGCGGGGGAGAGCTGATGGCCCATGCGTTCCGCAACCGGCCCGACGGAACCCTGGCCTGCCGCCTCGACGGTGAGGAGAAGGCGATCATCGCGCAGGTCGCGCAGGAGACCGCGGATCTGATCCGCACGGACCTGGGGGTCGACTCCGAGCACGGCGCGATCCGGAAGGCCGCCGACAGTGAGGACCCCTTGCGCCGCCTGGAGGCCGAGTTCGCCGGCCGCAGCGCCCGGGAGCCCTCGGACTCGGCGGTCAAGCGGCTGTTCCCGGCCGCCTCGAGCGACCCCGACCTCGCCGAGGAGTACCGCAGGCTGGGCCAGCAGGATCTCGCGGACACCAAGCTCGCCGACCTGCAGACGGTCATCTCGCTGATCGATGCCACCGGGCCCGAGCACAGCGAGGTGGTGGTCGACGAGGAAGAGGCGATCGTCCTGCTGCGGGCCCTGAACGACGTGCGGATCGTCCTGGCCGACCGGCTGGGGCTGGAGCGCGACGGGGACTTCGACACCGTCCGGATGCTGCAGCAGATCGGCGAACGGGTCGAGGAGGCCTCCGCCCCCGATGACGAGCACGCCGGCGCTGACATCGTCATCGCGGTCTACGAGCTGTTGTCGTGGTTGCAGGAGAGCCTGCTGAGGGTGCTGTGAGCCTCGCCCCACTGAGCGCGTCCTCACTGCTGACGGCGATCACGGAGCCTACGCTGAACCGGATGAACAACGCGCCGATCGGGATCCTCGACTCCGGGGTGGGTGGCCTCACGGTCGCCCGTGCCATCCTGGACCAGCTGCCCCATGAGGAACTCCTCTACATCGGCGACACCGCCCACAGCCCCTATGGGCCGCGCCCCATCGCCGAGGTGCGCGCGCTGACCCTGGAGATCATGGACTCCCTGGTCGACCGAGGGGTGAAGATGCTGGTGATCGCCTGCAACACGGCTTCTGCGGCGGTGCTGCGCGATGCCCGCGAGCGGTACGAGGTGCCGGTCGTCGAGGTGATCCAGCCGGCCGTGCGCCGCGTGGTGGCCGCCACCCGCAACCGCCGGGTCGGGGTGATCGGCACCGAGACCACGGTGACCTCTCGCGCCTATCAGGACGCGTTCGCCGCTGCCCCGGATCTGGAGATCACCACCGCCGCCTGCCCGCGCTTCGTGGAGTTCGTCGAGAGCGGCGTGACGGCCGGCGACGAGGTGCTCGAGGTCGCCGAGCAGTATCTGACGCCGGTGCGGGAGGCCGGGGTCGACACCCTGGTGCTGGGCTGTACCCACTACCCTATGCTGGCCGGTGCCATCAGCTACGTGATGGGCCCCGACGTCACGCTGGTCTCCTCCGCCGAGGAGACCGCGCTGGACGTCTTCCGCCAGCTGCGCGGCAACGACCAGCTGCGCGCAGCCGCCCAGCCGCCCAACCATGTCTTCGCCGAGACCGCCACCGGTCCGGACCGCGGGTCCTTCTCGGGCCTGTCCCGCCGGTTCCTCGGCCCCCTGGTCACGATGACCTCGACCCTGCCGGTGGTGCCCGCATGAGGATCCATGTCATCGGTTGCTGTGGGAGCTTCGCGGGCCCGCGAGGCGCCGCCTCCAGTTACCTGATCGAGCACGAGGACGAGGCCGGGTACACCTGGCGGCTGCTGATGGACCTCGGATCAGGAGCCTTCGGGCCCCTGCAGACGATCATCGACCCCACCGAGCTGGACGCAGTGATCGTCTCCCACCTGCACCCGGACCACTACCTCGACCTGACGGGGCTGGAAGTCTTCTGGGCCTACCACTCCCGGACTGACCTGCCGCAGCTGCCGATCCACGCCCCCTGGGACCTGCCCGACCGGCTCGCCGCGGTGCTGGCCCGGCGCGGGCGCGTGCCCGACGGCGTGGACAAGGTGCCCTTCGCGTACCAGACCTTGAGCGATCACCAGACCTTCGAGATCGGGCCCCTGCACATCCAGGTGCGCGAGGTGCTGCACCCGGTGGAGTCCTACGGGTTCCGCATCACCGCGGGGGGGGAGGTGCTCGCCTACTCCGGGGACACCGACAGCTGCGAGGCGCTCGATGAGCTGGCAGCCGGCGCGGACCTGTTCCTGTGCGAGGCCGGTTACATCGAAGGGCGCGATGACCGCTTCAGCGGTGTGCACCTGACCGGCCGGCGGGCCGGGCAGTGCGCGGCCCGCGCCGGCGTGCGGCGGCTGGCGCTGACCCACATCCCCGCCTGGACCGACCCCGAGGTGACCCTGGCCGAGGCGCGAGCGGTCCATCAGGGGCCGATCCAGGTGGTCCATCCGATGGATATCCTCGACGTGTCCTTCTGACCTGAAGACCTGACCCACCCCTGATGACCGGAAGCGGTGCCATGAACTCCGACAGCCACACCTCCAGCAGTTCCCAGCCGGCCGGGGGCGACCGTGCCGACGGTCGCACGCCCGAGCAGCTGCGCGAGGTGCGCATCACCCGTGACTGGCTCGACCACGCCGAGGGCAGCGTGCTGATCGAGTTCGGCCGCACCCGCGTGCTGTGCGCCGCCTCCTTCACCGAGGGCGTGCCGCGCTGGAAGAAGGGTTCGGGCTCCGGCTGGGTCACCGCGGAGTACGCGATGCTCCCCCGCTCGACCAACACCCGCTCGCCCCGCGAGAGCGTCAAGGGCAGGATCGGGGGCCGCACCCACGAGATCTCCCGTCTGATCGGCCGCTCCCTGCGCGCGGTGATCGACCTGGACGCGCTGGGCGAGAACACCATCCAGCTGGACTGCGACGTGCTCCAGGCCGACGGTGGAACCCGCACCGCGGCCATCACCGGCGCCTATGTCGCTCTGGCCGACGCGGTGTCCTGGGGCAAGCGCCACACCTCCATCCCCGCCACCCGCAAGATCCTGACCGACTCGGTCAGCGCGATCAGCGTCGGCATCGTCGAGGGGCGCCCGCTGCTGGACCTGGAGTACCGGGAGGACGTCAGCGCCGAGACCGACATGAACGTCGTGGTCACCGGATCGGGCTCCTTCGTCGAGGTCCAGGGCACTGCCGAGGGCACACCCTTCGACCGCAGCGAGCTCGGTGCGCTGCTGGACCTGGCCGAGGACGGCTGCCGCCGGCTCGACGGGCTCCAGCGCAAGGCGCTCGAGCAGCAGTGATGAGCGCTGCGGGGCTGCCGGACGGAGCCAGGATCATCCTGGCCTCCCACAACGCCAAGAAGCTCGCCGAGCTGCAGCGCATCCTGGTGACGGCGGTGCCGGACCTGGAGACCGAGCAGGTGATCTCCGCCGCGGGTGTCGATCTGCCCGATGTCGTCGAGGACGCCGTCACCTTCCAGGGCAACGCCCTGCTCAAGGCCCGCGCCGCCGCGGGGGCGACCGGACTGCTGGCCGTGGCCGACGACTCGGGGCTGGCCGTCGACGTGCTCGGCGGGGCACCCGGGATCTTCTCCGCCCGCTGGAGCGGACGCCACGGCGACGACGAGGCGAACAACGATCTCCTGCTGGCCCAGCTGGCCGATGTCCCGGACGCCCACCGGAAGGCCCGCTTCGTCTGCGCCGCCGCGCTCGTCGCGCCCGACGGCACCGAGGAGGTAGAGACCGGGACCATGCACGGCCGCTTGCTGCGCGAGCGCCAGGGCGCCGGCGGATTCGGCTATGACCCGCTGTTCCTGCCCGACGGGCAGGGCCGCTCGGCGGCCGAGCTCACCCCCGAGCAGAAGGACTCCATCTCCCACCGCGGGGAGGCGTTCCGGGCGATCGCCGACCACATCGCGCGGATCCTGGGCTGAGGAATCGCGCGGATCCTGGGGTGAGGGTCAGATCATCCCGGCGTGGGCCAGGGCGCGGCGCACGATGATGTCGTGCCCGCCATCCATCTCCTCGAGGATCGTGGTCTCCGACAGCTCCTGGACCGAGAGCCAGGACAGCTCGAGCGCGTCTTCCTGAGGTTCGGTCTCCCCGTCGATCGGCACGATGTAGGCCAGTGAGATCGCATGTTGCCGCGGGTCGGTGAACAGCGACTGCCCTGGCGTGGGGAAGTACTCGGCGACCGTGAACGGCACTGGGGAGGCGGGCACCCGGGGCATCGCCATCGGTCCCAGGTCCTTCTCGATGTGCCGGGCGATGGCCTCGCGCAACGTCTCGTGGACCAGCACCCGGCCGGAGATGATGGCGCGCACGATCTGGCCGGTGCCCGAGGCGCGCAGCAGCAGCCCCACCTCGCTGATGGCCCCTTCCACATCAGTGCGCACCGGCACGATGTCCACGTAGGGGATCGGGAGACGACGGCGCAGCTCGGCGATGTGCTCGGGCTCGAACCAGGCGCCTTCGGAGTCGACAGCGGTGCGGTTCACAGGTGCTCCTCGCGGTGGTCGGGACGCGTCAGTGGGTCAGGGCCGGCACATAGGGCGTCAGATGGTCGTCGTCGAGGGTGAATCGGGGACGGTGGTCACGGGGGAGCGCAGCGGAGATCGGTTCGATCTGCCGGCCGGAGATCACGTGCACCGTCCAGGTGTCATCCTCGACCTCCAGCAGCGACAGCGCGCCGTTCGGCAGGGAGGGCAGGTGCTCGCCGGTGACCCCGGAGATCAGCAGCCGGATCAGGGTGCCGTGAGCGACCAGGAGCACGGACTGCCCGGGCCGGGCGTCGGCGAGCTCGTCCAGCGCTGAGCAGGCGCGGTCGACCACCGAGTGGAGGTCCTCGCGGCCGGGGAAGCTGCGACCGGGGTAGCGCGCCTCCATCTCGGCGACGCTGCGGCCCTCGGCCTGTCCCCAGTCGATCTCCACCAGACGCGGATCGGTCCCTTCGAAGGACAGCGAGTGATCCGAGGCGATGATGCGTCCGGTCTCCTGGGCGCGAGCCAGCGGGGAGGTGATCACCGCGTCCCAGGCCACGGGAGTTGCCGTGGCCAGTGCCTGATGGGCCTGCTCGCGGCCGGTGTCGTTCAGCGGGATGTCGCTGGATCCCTGGAAGAGGTGCTGCCGGTTGTAGTCGGTCTGGCCGTGCCGGACGAGGCCGAAGAGGGTCATGCGGGTGCTCACTCCTGAGTGGTGGTGGGGCCGCGGACCTGCCGACGAAGATGCGCCATCGTGGCTGAGCCAGAGCCCTGGCCATGCCCGGGAAGCGCTGACTGTCCGGCGGACGCGCGGTGCTTCGAGCATAACCGCAGGTCCACCGGAGCGCGACGCGAGGCCACCGACGGGTCAGGCCGTGGGACTGCCGTGGCACGAGCCGAGTGACATGAGCCGAGTGACCGGGGCGCGAGGGAGCCCAGATCCTCCTCCCGCTCGCCAAGTGTGTTCCTTCTCGTCACACGAGGATCCATGCGTGCGCGAGAAGGGACTCGAACCCTCACGCCCTCAGGCACTGGAACCTAAATCCAGCGCGTCTGCCAATTCCGCCACTCGCGCGCGGGCACAGCCTACCGGCTGTCGCCAGATGCTCCGGGTAGGCTCGTGCCCGTTCCCCACACCTCGAATCGTCAGGAGTACACATGAGCCCCCTCGCAGGTCAGACCGCTGTCGTCACCGGTTCCTCCCGGGGAGTCGGAGCTGCCACCGCGAAGCTGCTGGCCGGGATGGGTGCGAATGTGGTCATCAACTACCGCCAGAAGGCTCCGCGCGCCAACAAGGTGGTCACCGAGATCGAGGCCGCCGGAGGCAAGGCCATCGCCGTCGGCGCCGACCTGACCGACCCGGAGAGCGTGCGCGACCTCATGCGCACCGCAGTGGACACCTTCGGCTCCCTGGACCTGCTGGTGCTGAACGCCTCCGGAGGTATGGAGACCGACCTCGGCGAGGACTACGCGATGCGCCTGAACCGCGACGCGCAGGTCGACGCGCTCGCCGCGGGCTTGGAGCACCTGTCGACCGGCGGCCGGGTCGTGTTCGTCACCAGTCATCAGGCCCACTTCATCCATGAGGTGGAGACCATGCCCGAGTACGAGGCGGTCGCACGGTCCAAGCGCGCCGGTGAGGATGCGCTGACCGAGCAGCTCCCGGCGATGTCCGAGAAGGGGGTGTCGTTCGTGGTCGTCTCCGGGGACATGATCGAGGGCACCGTCACCGCGACGCTGCTCAACCGCGCGCGCCCGGGTGCCCTTGAAGCCCGCCGTGAGGCCGCCGGTCGCCTGTACTCAGTCGAGGAGTTCGCCTCCGAGGTGGCCGCGATGGCCACCGCCGACGTCCCCACCGGGCACGTCGAACTGGTGGGCGGGGCCGATGACTTCCTGGCCCGGACCGAGGGCGAGGCCTGAGCGATATCGTCGAAGCGGCCCGGCCCGCGATTCTGGGGGACCGGGCCGCTCACGATACGATCAGCGCACGCAAGCCCTGACGACCCCCGGAGGCAGTGGTGGCCAAGAAGAACAGCCTGGACGAGATGCGGGATGAGGCATACCGCCGGCAGGACAATCTCGCGTCCGACATCGACGAGCTGATCGACCGCGTGAATCCCAAGAACGCGGCCCAGCGCTGGAAGAACGAGATCGTCGGCTCGGTGAAGAGTTTTTCCGAGGCCGGTGACGGGAAGACCCCCGCGACGCTCCCGGTGGCGATCGCGGGCGGCGTCATCGGCGTGATCGTCCTCGGAGCAGGGATCGCCGCCGTGGTCGCCCTCTCCGGCGACGGCGAGGAGAAGAAATCCGCAGGGAAGAAGTCCGCGAAGCCTTCGCGCGCCGATCAGCGCGCGAAGAAGGAGTGAGTCCGCTCCTGGGGAACAGGCTCACCGTCCAGGCGTCGGGGCACCGACGGCGGGACAGCCGTGGCTGGGGCGGGGTCATTGACGACCGTGCGCAGCACCCAGTTCACCGCTCACATACCGCCACGTGCCGTCCTCCCGCACGAAGTGGGAGATCTCGTGCAGCTCGCGCCGTCCCTGCTCGGTCCGAGCGGTCGCCACGAACTCCACCGTCCCCTCGTCGTCGAAGGGACCACCGTCGGTGGTGGACCGCACGTCCAGGCGCAGCCAACGCATCTCCTCATCCAAGGTGGCGGCCAGGGCCGAACGCCGGGGCCGGGTATCGGGATGCCACGACGCCAGCGCATGCTCCAGATCGCGCGTGGCGAAAGCGGTATAGCGCGAGCGCATCAGCGCCTCGGCGGTGCCGGCACGGCGCTGACCGCGCAGCAGGGGCCCGCAGCAGGCCCCGAAAATGTCGCCGCTCCCGCAGAGACAGCGGTCCTCATCGGACGGGTGCTCCACATCAGCGTTCATCCCTCGATTATCCGTGACCACCTGGCAGGATCGTGACATGCCACGACGCGAGATCGATCCCTCGAAGCAGCCTCCCGGGCCGACCACCGCGGACGCACCGGCGACCGCCGGCCCCCGCGCTCGTGAGATTGCGCGGCTCCCGGAGGGGTGCCGTTTGCTGTGGGAGCCTCCCCGGTCACCGGAGTACCTACGGCTGCGGCGGATCAGCGGACTCAGCCCACGCACTCCGGAGCAGGCCACCGGGGCGCTGATGGCCAGCTGGGCCTGGGCGATCGTGCGCGACCGTGACGGGGACCTGGCGGCCATGGGACGGGTCATCGGGGACGGCACCTGGTACTTCCATCTGGCCGATGTCGCCACCGATCCCGACCATCAGCGTCGTGGACTGGGCCGGGCCGTGGTGGAGGACCTGATCGCCCGGATCGATGCCGCAGCGCCCCCGCATCCCTACATCACCCTGCTGGCCGACCCTCCCGGGCAGAGTCTGTACCGCTCTCTGGGCTTCGTGGACTCCGACCCCAGCCTGGGGATGCGGCTACCGCGCTGAGCGGACGGCCGGCCTCTGCTCGCCGCGGGGTTCTGAGAGGATGGCCACCCGGTCACCCACGGTGAGACCGGCGCCGAGCACATCGCCTGGGCGCTTCCCGGCACTTTCTACGGGCAGGAGCCGGGACTGATCGTCAGCGTGGAGACGGAGCCGGCCGGGAAATGAGGATACGGTCCGGGGATCAGCTCAGCGGCGCGACCAGCCCTTGGTGGAGGGTCCGACCGTCGGCCACCAGCCCGTCTCGGACATGAACCGCACCGAGGAGACCCGCAGCGAGCGCCGCTGCACCTCCAGGCGGGTGCCGACGATCGCCTGGGTGATCTCGGGGTAGAACTTCGCCGGAGCCTCCGCCCCGGCCTCCATGGCAAGGTCTTTCGCCCAGCGGCCGCGGGTGATGGGCTCACCGCCCACGTTGTAGAAGCCGCTGCCCGCCCGCAGGGCCGCGACGAAAGCCCGTCCGGCGTCGCTGTGGTGCAGCAGCGTGATGTAGTGCTCCGGCCGTCCGAGCAGGATCGGGTCACCATCGCGGGTGGCCTTGAGGGCGTGGGTGGTCTGCGGGTCCCGGCCGAACAGCTGGCCCAGCCGCAGGATCACGGCGCTGCGGCCGGAGGTCGCGAAGTCCACAGCGGCCCGCATCTCCCGCACGCGGGGACGGAAGGCCTGGTTCCGCACGGCCAGCGGGGTGTCCTCGCTGATCCAGTCGGAGCCGTTGTCCGGGTAGAGGTAGACCGTGGACTCCTGGATCAGCTTGCGCACCCCGGAACGGGTGGCAGCCGTGGCGATCGCCACGGAGGCCTCCTGGTGGAGCCGGTCATCCTCACGCCACGCCAGAGGGCGCAGCCCGGCCATGCCGACCGGGAGGTGGGCGAGGGCGTTGATGACGACCTCGTGGCCGCGGAAGGCGCGAGCCAGGTCATCGGCGTCGAAGACGTCGGCGACCACCGCGCTGCCGCCTCGGCCCTCGATGATGGGGACACCCGAGTCACGGCGGGTGACACCGGTGACCTCATGTCCCGCGGCGACGAGCGCCTCGAGCGCCTCCTGGCCGAGAACCCCTGTGGCTCCGGTGACGGCGATCCTCACACTGGCCTCCTCCGCCGACGAATACCGGGGTCTCCTGCAACGATGACCCCGCGACGATCGATTCTAAGGGATCGGAGTTGCGCCCCGTGACCTGTCGGCTCGCTCACAGAGTGTGTTCAAGTGTTGGAGGTGGGCCCGGGCGGGTGTAATGTCGTCTCCTGTTCGCGCCATTAGCTCAGTTGGTTAGAGCGGCTGACTCTTAATCAGTAGGTCCGGGGTTCGAGTCCCTGATGGCGCACCCGCAGATGAAGGCCTCACCGTCACGGTGGGGCCTTCTCGTCTCTCCGGCGCCGTCGGCTCACCCCCGTGTGGCCAACGGCACACTCCCGCGGTTGCACGCCCCCTGCTCTCGGTGGGAGCCGGCGATCGGCGCTGACCGCGAGGGCCGATCGTCCTGCGTGCGCGGGATTGATGCGGGACGATGGAGGGCCCGCGTCAACTGCTGTGGAGGAACCCATGACTATCGTGAAGATCAACCAGCTGGCCGTCCCCGACGGGCAGCACGCCGAGCTCGAGAAGCGCTTCGCCGCCCGCAAGCACTCCGTGGACGAGGCCCCCGGTTTCGAAGGCTTCGAACTGCTGCGTCCGGTCGCGGGGGAGGGGCGCTACTTCGTGATCACGCGCTGGGCCGATGAGGAGAGCTTCCAGGCCTGGGCCGCGCAGCGCCAGCAGCGCGACCCCGCCACCACGGTCTCCCGCGCCGAGGGACTGCTCGAATTCGAGGTCGTCGACCTGGAGTGAGGTGCATCGGCCGCCGGGCTGGATCCGCCACCACGCCGCATCAGGCACCATTCCGCATCGGCCCTGCACCGGAGGCCGGGATGCGCCCCTGCGCCGAGGCCGGTCACCGCGCTGAGGGCCGGGTTCAGGCCCGCTGGAGGATCACGCCGCTGCGTGGGCTGGTCGGGAACCGGTCGAGCGGGATCGACAGGTCCTGCGCCGGTGCGCGCAGATCCGAGGTGGACAGCAGCCGCACCGACTGCTTCAGCAGTTCGACGGTGCTCCACTCGCCGGGACAGCGATGACCCTCCTCATGGCGTCCGGCGCCCTGGGCGATCAGCGTGTGGGGGTGCTCCTGCCAGCTCCAGCCGCGGAAGCGCTCGGGCCGGAACGCGCCGGGGTCCTCCCACAGGCGCGGATCGTGGCAGGTGCCGTACAGGTCCAGGACCACCCAGTCATCCGGGCCGAAATGATGCCCGCGCCAGTCGAACGACTCGCGGACCCGTCCGGGCACCGCGGGGAAGAACGGATAGTGCCGGCGCACCTCCTGGACGAAGGGTTCCAGGTCGCCCTCCTCGCCGGCACCGAAGGCGCGGCGCCACCGAGGATGCTCGATCAGGGCCACGGCCGCGAACTCGATGAACAGCGAGACCGCCACGATCGGACGGAGGATGTTCAGGATCTCCACCGCGGCGATCTCCTCCGGGAGCCGGCGGCCTGACTCGTCCCGGTGGTCCGCGAACACCGCCAGGGTGGTGCCGGGATCGGGGGTGAGCTGCCCGGAGCGAACCCGTCGCACCAGGTCGGCGGCCCAGCGCTCCGTGCCGCGCCGCCGCCGCTGGGCGTACCAGTTCGCGGGCCCGAACCTCGCCACCTGGGTGAACATGAGGCTCAGCTCGGTGGTCAGCCGGGGCAGGTCCGCCTCCGACAGGGGGATCCCGGCCCAGCGCGCTGCCGTACGGGTGAGCACGACCCGCGACAGATCGTGCAGCAGCACGCGGTCCTCGCCACGGAGTCGGTCGCGGGCCCGATGCCACTCCTGGTCGAAGATCTCGGCGATCCGCTCCATCGCGGCCGGGCCCATCAACGCCATGAAAGCCCGCTTGCGATGGCGATGAGCGGCGCTGTCCAAGGCCTGCACCGACCCCTTGTCCTGCAGGAGATGCTGGACGGTGGCGGGCATCGCTCCCTGCCGGGTGAAGCGGTCCCCGCCATAGAACATGGCGGCCGCCTCCTCTCCTCGCAGGAACGTCACCGGCCGCAGCACCAGACGAGTGGTGAACACATCCTCACCGAGCGCCTCGAACCGGCTGGACGCGAAGGGATAGCCCTCGCGCAGGAACGCCAGAGTGCTGTCCACAGGTATGGAGACCATGGCGCCAGTATGGGCGGGGCCCGGGCGGGCACGGGGACCGTCCGGTCGGCCGGGCCGATGCGGCCGCGCACGAGATCCGCGGGGCGGAGCTCATAAGGGCGCACACCAAACCCGCGGGACGGATCCCAGCACATCGCGGCCGAGGGGCCGGCACCCTGTTACCTTGACCCCATGATCGAGAACTCGAAACTGACAGTCATCGGTGCCGGCGCTGTGGGGTCGAGTGTCGCCTACGCCGCCCTCATCCGTGGCTCGGCGCGACATATCACGCTCTACGACATCGCCGCGGAGAAGACCGAGGCCGAGGTGCTCGATCTCGCCCACGGCACCCTGTTCACCGGCAGCAGCGAAATCGACGGTGGATCCGACATCGCGGTGGCCGAAGGCTCCCATGTCGTGGTGATCACCGCCGGTGCCAAGCAGCGTCCGGGTCAGACCCGCGTCGAACTGGCGGCCACCAATGCGAAGATCATGGGGTCGTTGGTGCCGCAGGTGCTCGAGGTCGCTCCGCGGGCGATCATCGTCATCGTCACCAATCCGTGCGACGTGCTGACCATGCTGGCCCAGGAGATATCGGGGCTGCCGCCCGAACGGATCTTCGCCTCGGGAACCGTCCTGGACTCCTCCCGGCTGCGCTGGGAGATCGCCCGGCGCGCCCACGTCTCACCCGCCAGTGTCCACACCCACATCATCGGCGAGCACGGCGACACCGAGTTCCCCCTGTGGTCGGCGGCCCGCATCGGCAGCGTGCCGATCCTCGACTGGCAGCAGGACGGCAAGCCGCTGTTCACCCAGGACGAGCTCGACGAGCTGGCGGTCGACGTCCGCGACGCCGCCTACAAGGTGATCCAGGGCAAGGGCGCCACGAACTACGCGATCGGCCTGTCCAGCGCCCGGATCGTGGAGGCGATCCTGCGTGACGAGAACGCGGTGCTCAACGTTGCCCCGGTGCTCTCGGACTTCCATGGCATCGACGGGGTCGCGCTGTCGGTGCCCAGCATCGTGAACTCCACCGGTGCCCACCCGATCCTCGAGACCCCGTTCTCCGCGCAGGAGCTCGGCAAGCTGCGCAGCTCCGCCGAGGCGCTCATGGCCGTCGCCGACGATCTGCGGGGCTGAGCCTGTCCGTGCTCTCCGGACGACCGCCCACCACCGCTCGGTGCCCCATTACCGGGCGACTGCCCACCGCCGGCCAGTGCCTCACCAACCGTGCGTGTGTCACCGGCGTCCGCTGTGCCACCGGCGATCGCTGTGCTCGTCCCACCAGCGCGCGGTCTGCTCCAGGGCGTTGAATGTGTAGATGTGCACGCCATCGAGCCCGTACCGGGGATCGGCGTAAGCCTCGGTGAGGTCATCGAGCAGGATTTCGGGCGCCCAGGTTCCCGGAGTGACCAGGCGGCGCATCCCCGAGCCCTGCGAGCCGAGCATCCGCAGCGAGGTGCCCACGCCCACCCGGGTCCCGATGCGCAACAGGCGCCCCAGCCCGACCGGCCCCGCGACGCCCGGTCGCACGGACAGCTCGATGCCCTGGTCGCGCACGCTGCTGATCCATGCCAGCAGGGGGGCCGCCTCGAAGCACATCTGGGTGACGATGTACGAGGCGTGGGCGGATTTCTGCGCCAGTTCCCGCAGCGCCGCCTCCTGGTCGAGGAAGGGGTGCCCTTCCGGGTGCCCGCCCACTCCGATCACGAAGGGCTGAGCGTGCTCCGTGATCGCGGTGAGCAGATCGAGGCTGCCGATGAAGTCCCCGGCGGGCTGCGCGGGGTCCCCGGCGATCACGAACAGCTCCCCGACCCCAGCCTCGGACAGGGAGTCGAGGATCCCGGCCAGCTGGTTCTCGTCGCGCAGGGCCCGGGCGGCCAGGTGCGGCACCGCGGTCATGCCGCGGGATGCCAGGGCGCACGCGAGGTCGATGGTGGCGGACGGTCCCTGACGGGGTGAGGAGGTGATGGTCACACGTGCCGCTGCGGGCAGGTGGCGGACCACGTCCTCCTCGACCCCGGGCAGCGGGATCACCTCGAACTGCGCGCCGGTGGCTGCGCTCGGTGATCCCGCTCCCCGGTCCGCTGACGAGGCCACGCCGCTCAGTCCCCGTCGGCCACGGTGCCGGCCAGCGGGGCCTCGGGGGAATCCAGTCCTCTCACATCGGTCTTCGGCCGAACCTTCGTGGGATCGATGAACGGCTTGGGCACCACGACCGCGTCCACCAGGCCCTGACCGGTGTCGATCTGCAGCTCCGTGCCCGGCTCGGAGAGCTCGGTGGGCACCATCGCGTACCCGATGTTCTTCTCCAGTCGGGGCGAGTGGCAGGCCGAGGTGACCTGACCGACCCGATGGCCGTCGTGGTGGACGGGGAAGACGTCGATCATCGAGCCGTCGTTGTAGGTGCCCAGTGCCGCTCCACCGATCTCCACCCCGGCCAGCCGGCGCACCGGACCGCTCTCCTTGATCCGGGTCAGCGCAGCGCGGCCGATGAAGTCGGCCTCCTGGCGCAGATCGACCATCCAGTCGTATCCCATGCCGACCTCGAAGGGATTGGTGTCCACGGTGATGTCGGCGCCGTGGGCGAGCATCGCACCCTCGATGCGCCGTATGTGGCTGGGGCCGATCACCTGCAGGCCATGGGGCAGGCCGGCCTCCCAGACCAGGGCCCACAGGCGCTGCGCATTGCGCGAGGCATTGTGGACGTAGATCTCGTAGCCCAGCTCCCCGGTGTACCCGGTGCGGGAGACCGTCACATCGATCCCCTCGATCTGGAAGTCCTTCAGGTAGTAGTAGCCGATGTCGGCGACTCCCTCGCCCAGGAGGTCGCGCATCACCGCATAGGATTTGGGGCCCTGCACCTGGACGGGACCGACGTCGGCCTCGCGGATCGTGACATCCATGCCGGCGAAGGTCGCGACGCCGCGCGCCCACAGCAGGATGTCGCTGTCGGCGAGGGAGAGCCAGAAGCGGTTCTCCTCGAGCCGCAGCAGGACCGGGTCGTTGAGGACCCCACCGTGCTGATCGGTGAGGAAGACGTACTTGCACTGCCCGACCTTGCACTTGCTCAGATCACGGGTGATCAGCAGGTTCGTGAAGTCGAAGGCATCGGGGCCGGAGATCTCGATCTGCCGCTCGACGCCGACGTCCCAGAGGGTCACGCCCTCGAGCAGTGCCCAGTACTCGGCGATCGGATCTCCGTAGTGGCGGGGGTGGTAGGTGTGGTTGTAGACGCTGTACATCGCGACCCCGTGACGCCGTGAGGCGTAGAAGAACGGGGACTTGCGGATGCGGGGATAGAGCAGGACCTGGGGTGCGGGGTTGATGGGCATCTCTGCCTCCATATGTCGTGTTCTGTACCTCACTGTCCCATCCGTGACGCATAGAGCGCAATGGCATGCGTATGGCGCAACATGAGGTAGGCTCCCCGGCATGGACACGTCAGGAGCTGTGCAGTCGGTCGACCGAGCCGCTCGGGTGCTCGAGATCCTCGCCCGGGACGGGGAGTCGGGAGTGGGACGGCTCGCGCGTGAGCTCGGAGTCCACCGCTCCACGGCTTCTCGGCTGGTCAGCGCGCTGCGTGCCCACGACCTCGTCGAACGTACTGAGGGCGACGCCTCCCTCCGCCTGGGGGTCGGGGTGCTGCGGCTGGCCGCTGCGACCCGGTCTCGTCTGGATCTGACCGCGCAGGCGGGGCCCGTGTGCGACGCGCTCGCGGAGCGCCTGGGGGAGACGGTCAACGTGGCGGTCTTCCGCGAGGGGGCGGCTATCAACCTCTACCAGGCCCAGGGCGCCAGCACCGTGGCCCTGCACAACTGGGTGGGGGACCGGACGGTCCTGCACGCCACGTCGAGCGGCAAGATGCTGATGGCCCATCTCGACGACGTCCAGCGCGATCAGCTGCTGGCCGCGCCCCTGGATCGCTTCACCGAGCGCACCGTCACCGACCCGCGGGTGCTGCGTGAGCAGCTCGACGGTGCCCGCCGTGATGGTTGGGTCGGAGTCGTCGAAGAGTTCGAGGAAGGGCTCAATGCGGCCGCTGCACCGGTACGGGGCCCGGAGGGGACCGTGATCGCTGCGCTGTCGGTCGCGGGGCCCACCTACCGCCTCGGGCCCGCCGACCTGCCGGGAGCGGGAGCGGAGCTGATCCGTGCCGCGACCGAGATCTCCAGGCGCCTGGGTCACCGCGCCGGCGTCACCGGTTGAGGGACCCTCAGTCAGCCCTGCCGAGCCAGGGTCAACCGTTGGTGCCGCTCTCCTGCCGCCCGCCGGCTCGCAGCGCGTCCCTCAGCCCTTCATCCGGGTGTCGCCGGGATCGAAGGCGGGTGTGCGTCCCACGGCCAGCACCGTGGCCGGAAGGCGTTCGCCGAGGTACTGGGTCTGGAGGCGGTTGCCCGCCTCGGCGTGCTGGGGAGGCAGGTAGGCAAGCAGCAAGTAGCGGCCGAGGGAGGGCGCCGGACCGGCCGAGGTCACGAAGGATCGCCGCCCCTGTGCGTCGATGATCGCCTGTCCGTCGGGCGTCAGGACCGGCTCCCCGCCGGTGGGGAACCGAGGGCTGTCCCCGCCCCCGTGCCGGTCCTCGAGCGCCAGGGTGCAGAGAATGGCGCTCGCCCCCCGCTCCCGGGCAGCGAGGTAGGGCTGCTTGCCGATGAAGTCGGCCCGCTTCACCTTCGGCAGCGCGAGGTCGGCATCGACGGGATCGTATTCCCCGGTCAGCTCGGCACCCATCAGGCGGTAGGCCTTCTCCAGGCGGCCGGTCGTGCCGTAGACGCCGATCCCGGCGGCGAGCACATCGCACTCCTGTCCGGCCTCCCACAGCAGGTCCCACAGCCGCAGCCCGTGCTCGGCGGGTACATGGATCTCCCATCCCAGCTCGCCGACGTAGGAGATCCGCAGCATCGATACCGGGATGCTGTCCAGCTGCACGTCGCGCGCCGTGCCGAAACCGAAGGCCTCGTCGCCGAGGTCGGCCTCGGTCAGAGGGGAGAGCAGGTCCCGGGCGCGCGGCCCCCACACCCCGATGGTCGACACCGCGGAGGTGACGTCGGTCAGCTGCACCGAGCCGTCGCCCGGCAGGTGATGGACGAACCAGGACCAGTCCCGGCCGCCGTCGGCACCGCCGGTGATCACACGGAAGTGGTCCGGGCCGCGGCGCACAATCGTCAGGTCCGAGCGGAACCCGCCGGCCGCGGTCAGCAGCGGTGTGTAGACCACCCGGCCGATCCGCACGTCGACCCGGGCCAGTGCGAGGTGCTCGAGGTAGGCCAGGGCCCCGGGCCCGCTCACGTCGAAGATCGCGAACGCGCCCAGATCGACCATCGCCACCCGCTCCCGCATCGCCAGGTGCTCGGCCTCGATGATCGGCGACCACCAGCGGCTGTCCCACTCATGGGGACGGGCCGGGATCCGATCGGCATACTCCGCGAGCAGCGGCGCATTGGCCTCGTACCACTGGGGGCGCTCCCAGCCCGCCGTCTCGAAGTACTGCGCGCCCAGTGCCTGGGTGCGTGGATGGAAGGGGCTGGTGCGCAGGGGCCGGTCGCTCAACCACTGCTCACGGGGATGGGTGATCCCGTAGATCTTCGGGAATCCCTCGGCGGCCCGCGCGTCCACGTGCGCCGGGGTGCGCGCCGCTGGTGGGAATCGCGCCGGGTCGGCCCCGTGGGGATCGATCTCGCTGTGTCCGTCGGTCAGCAGCTCGGCGAGCATCCTGCCCGCCCCGGCGGCCTCCTTGATCCACACCGCAGCGGCCGACCACAGCCCGCGCACCTCGGGCAGCTCGCCGATCAGGGCGCCTCCGTCGGGGGTCAGGGACAGCAGGCCGTTGATCGCCAGCGTCCTTGGTGGTTCCGGGTCGCTCAGCAGCTGGGGGAACATCTCCCGGGCATGGCCCATCTGCTCCTCGAAGTCCTGCTCGGTGAAGGGGAAGCTGGTGGGCGTGGCCTGCCCGGGATGATCGCCCACCGGGGGGATCTCCTCGGGGCGGTGCAGGAGCGGGCGGTGAGCGTAGGAGCCGATCTCCAGATCGGCTCCACGCTGGCGTTCATACATCATGCGGTCCATGTCGCGCAGCAGCGGGAAGCTGATCCATTCCTCGGTGCTCCCGAGCTGGGGGATGGGGCCGACATCGATCATCTGGTGGACCGCCGGGGTCAGCGGGAGCGTTGCGCCGGCCATGGCGGCGATGCGCGCGCTCCACACCCCGCAGGCGAGGACGACGCTCTCGGTCTCGATCTCACCGCGATCGGTCACCACCCGCGTGACCCTCCCGCCGGAGACCTCGACATCGATCACCTCGGTCTCGGCGCAGACGGTGAGCGCACCGAGCTGATGGGCGTGTTCGCGCATCAGCTCACCGGCCCGGATCGGGTCCACGATCGCCCCGGTGGGGGTGTGGAACCCGCCGACCAGCAGGCCGGCGTCGCAGTAGGGCACCAGTTGCTGGATCTCCGCGGGGGAGAGCAGCTCGGCCTCCACGCCCCAGGACATGGCCGAGGTCATCCGACGGGTGAGCTCCTGCATCCGCTCGGCGCTGCGGGCGACCTCGATCCCACCGCAGCTGTCCAGCACGCCCAGCTGCTGGTACTGACGCATGGAGTCCACGGTCAGGTCCGTGACCTCCTTGGAATGGTCGACGGGGAACACGAAGTTCGAGGCGTGGCCCGTCGATCCGCCCGGATCGGGCAGCGGCCCCTTGTCGAGCTGGACGATGTCTCGCCACCCGAGCTCTGCAAGGTGGCTGACGGCGGCATTGCCCACCACCCCGGCCCCGATGACGACGATGTCTGCACGGTCCGGCATCTGTGCCATGGCGTCCTCCCGAACTGCCGCTGGTACGCTGATGATATATCAGGGAGAGGGCGGTGTCATGGGGGTCGCAGTTTCCAGGGGGCATTCCGCGGCGCTCACCGATCTCACGGTCCTGGTCCCGCCGGGGACGCCGGTGCGGTCACTGTCCGCGGTCGCCTACTACCGCCTCCGCGACCTGGTGGTCACGCTCGAGCTCCCCCCGGGAGCCGTGCTTGAGGAGCGGCAGCTGATGGAGCGACTGCAGCTGGGCCGAACCCCCGTGCGGGAGGCGGTGCGCCGCCTGTCCGGAGAAGGCCTGGTCAGGATCTTCGCACGCCGCGGGACCGTCGTCGCCCCGGTCGACGTGCGCGATTTGACGCACGTCTCGGAGGTCAGGACCGACCTCGAGGCCCTCGGGGCGAAGCTCGCCGCCCAGCGGGCCGACTCCGCGGATCGCAGCCGTGCACGCGAGCTGCTGGACGAGATCGGCGCCGCACCGCTGACGGCCCTCTCGGCCACCCCCGGCCCCGAGCCCGTCCGGTCCCTGATCCGCCTGGACCAGCGGGTACACCACTGTGTCCATCGCGCTACCCACAACCGCTACCTCCAGGAGACCCTCAGTCAGTACCTGACTCTGAGCCTGCGGCTGTGGTTCCTGGGCCTGGAGCGGGTGCGGCGCCTCGAGGAGGCGATCACCGAGCACCGCGACGTGCTGACCGCGGTCCTGGACGGTGACGGCGAGGCCGCCGAGCAGGCCGCCCGGTCCCATGTGAGCGGCTTCTGGCAGGAGATGCGACGGGTGCTGACCGGCTGAGACGGTCTGCTGACCGGCTGGTCGGAGCGCAGCGCCCGGCAACCGGCGACTGGCAACCGGCGACGCCCGATGCGCGATGCCCGATGCCTCAGCGCACCGCTGCCCGACGACGCCCGGGTCCGGAGGGCCGAGGACACTTGCCGGGGCGGTGCCCGGCTGCTTCGATCAGCACATGAGCAACGATGCCCTGACCCTCATCCGCGAGGAATCGGACCGCCTCGCCACGGTCCTCACCGCCACCGATCCCGACCGCCACGTGCCCAGCTGCCCCGCCTGGACCGCCGCGGACCTGCTGTGGCACCTCACCGAAGTCCATGAGTTCTGGGGTGCCATCCTGGCCACCGGGGCGCTCACCGATGAGCAGGCCGGATCGGTCGAGGAGCAGATCGCCCCGCGCCCCGAGGACGTGGCCCAGCTGTGCGAGCGCCGGGCCGCCGCCACCGATCTGCTGCTCGGCCAGCTCGCACGACGCAGCGACGACGAGCCGGCCTGGTTCTGGTTCGCCGCGGACCGGACCGTCGGGATCATCCGCCGGATGCAGACCCACGAGGCCACCATCCATCGTGTCGATGCCGAGCTGGCCGCCGAAGCGCCGGTCACACGGATCGCCCCGTCGGTCGCCCTGGCTGGACTGCAGCACATGATCGAGGTGATGTGGCCCGCCCAGCTCGACTGGGTCCCCAACTGGGCCGAGACCACCCCGGTCGCGAGGGCGGACCTCGCCCCGGACGGCCAAGAGCCGGTCACTGTGCTGATCAGCCGGTGGCGCGGCACCCGCCCCCGGGACGGCAGGAGCCTCGACGTGCCGGTCGCCCAGCCCATGCCGCAGGAGCGCCGCTCGCCCGCCACGGGAGAGCGCGAAGCAGGGACGGTCGGCGCCCGTGGAGCCGGCAGCCTTCGCGAACTGCCGGCTGCCGAGGTGACCGGCACCGCTCAGGCCCTGAACCTCTGGGCGTGGGGCCGCAGCCTCGCCCTGGAGACGGTGGCCGGGGCGACGCCGCCGATGCGGATCACCGGTGACGACAGGGCCGTCGCCGAGCTCGCCGCGCTGATCGACGAGGGCATCGGCTGAGCTCGGCAGGCTGTTCGCGGCAGCGTCCAGCGCTCACCCGTGCCACGTGGCCAGGCGTTCGTGCAGGACCGCGGTCGAGTCCTGAGCGGCGGCCCGGTTCGCCTCAGCGGTGCCCCCCATCGCCAGACCGCCCCAGTGCCCGTCGCCGGAGAAGGCGTGACCGGCCTGCGGGTACAGGTGCACCTCGGCCTCGGGGGCGGCCTCCTGGATCTGCTGTGCCGCGGTGTCGGATTGCCACATCTCGTCGTCCCCGCCGGCGAACACCAGCAGAGAGCCGCTGACCGCAGCCGGGTCCAGCCGCGCCGCCGCCTCCTCCTCGGCCGGAGCCCGCTCCACCACGCTCACATAGGTGGAGCGATAAGCGACCGGGTAGTTGAAGGCCAGCGCCGCGAACATCCTGGCGGTCGAGCCGATCGAGGCGCGCTGGAAGGACAGGTACGGAACGTCCTCGCCGTCCAGGGTCCACGACGAGGTGGTCTCGGCCCCGAACTTCAGGGACTGGTAGGCGTGCATGGTCGGGGCGAACGTCACCACGTTGTCGATCACCTCGTGCTCGGCCGCCAGGAGCAGCGCGAGCTCCGCCCCCTTGGACGTACCGATCACGGTCACCGGTCCCGGCCGGACGATCTCCTCCTCGATCCGGGCGGTCACCTCGTCGAAGAATTCCAGCGGCACCCGGTCCAGTTCGGAGGGCTGACCGTCCTGTCCGAAGAAGAAGAGCGCGTAGACCTCGTAGCCTTCGCCCGCGAGCTCCACGGCACGCTCGAAGTCCGGACCTCCGTCGGAGCCGCCGAAGGTGACCACCACTCCGTCCCGGCTGACTTCGTCCGGTACCAGGTGGAAGCCGCTCAGGTAGTCCCCATCGAGCTGCTCGATGCTCATGCCCTCGTGCTCGAGCTCGTAGGAGGCCAGGTCCTGCGGGTCTGCGTCGCTCTCGCCGCCGAATCGCCACCCGTTGATCAGGCGCACCCCGACGACGATCAGCACCAGCACCACGAGGGCGGTCAGTGCCCGGAGCAGGAATCGACTCACGCGTCTCATGGGGAGAGGCTACGACGGGTCCGTTCCGCAAGGCCCGTGACAGGCGTCATCGACGAGGCGGTGCACTGTCATGCCTCGTCGGGACGAACTGCTCCCAGCCAGCGCTTGGACGCCTCGTCGACGGTCATCATCCCGACCTGGCGGTCCTCCGCCAGCAGCTGCAGCACGCTCGCGTGGTGCTCGGGCCGGTCGTCGGCGGTCGCGTCGGTGACCACCTGGGCGCGCACGTTGTCGGCGAAGGCGTCCCGGGCGGTCTGGGCGATACAGGCGTGCGTGGACACCCCCGCGAGCAGCACCGTGTCCACGCCCAGGTTCCCCAGCCGCAGCAGCAGGTCGGTGCCGAAGAAGGCGCTGTCGCGGGTCTTTTCGATCCGAGTCAGGCCCGCGGTGTCCAGCTCGCCGATCGCCCGGGTGGTCTCGTCCCCATGGAAGAGGAACCCTCGATCGTCGTCGAGCATGGTCAGGGTCCAGGTCGAGCGGTCGCGGCTGTGCTCGGTCGTGATCAGGAACGTCGGCACCTCTGCCGTGTGGGCGGCGGTGGTGAGGCGGTGGACCGCTGCGACCAGCTCCGGTCGGGCGCGCTGCAGCTGCTCGGACTCGAAGAAGGCCTCCTGCAGGTCGATCAGGAGCAGTGCGTCACGAGGTCGGGTCATGGCGGCCAGGTGATGGAGATCTGCTCATGGATCGCATCGGTCGTCTCCTCGCCCATGGCCGGGCTCAAGGCGTCGGGGTTCCGCCGTTGACGTTGAGGGTCTCGCCGATCACGTAGCTGGACTCCGTGGAGGTCAGGAACACATATGCCGGTGCCAGCTCCGTCGGCTGGCCGGCTCGTCCCAACGGCGTGGACTTCCCGAACTCGGGCAGGGCGCCTTTGGGCTGGCCGTCGGAGACCTGCAGGGGCGTCCAGATCGGACCGGGGGCGACGGCGTTGACCCGGATCCCGCGTGGTGCCAGCTGCTGGGCCAGCCCCTTGGTGAAGTTGTTGATGGCGGACTTGGTGGAGGCGTAGTCGACCAGGGTGGGGGAGGGCTCGTACGCCTGGATCGAGCTGGAGGTCACGATCGTCGCGCCGGCCGGAAGGTGCGCCAGGGCTGCTTTGGAGATCCGGTAGATCGCGTGGATGTTGACCTCGAAGGTATGCGTCCACTGCTCATCGGACAGATCCTCGAACTGCTCGATGGCGATCTGCCGGCCGGCATTGTTGACCAGGGCGTCGAGCCCGCCGAGCTCGAGCGCGGCGTCCTCGACCACCTGCCGGCAGAAGTCGGGCTCGGCCAGGTCGCCCGGCAGCAACACCGCCTTCCTGCCGCTCTGCTCGATCACGGAATTGACGTGCTGGGCGTCCTCCTCCTCGGTGGGCAGGTAGGACAGGGCGATGTCGGCCCCTTCGCGGGCGAAGGCGATCGCGACGGCAGAGCCGATCCCCGAGTCGGCACCGGTGATCAGCGCCCTGCGGCCTTCGAGGCGTCCGGTGCCTCGATAGGACTGCTCACCCCGGTCGGTCTGCGGCATGAGCTCAGCGTCCAGGCCAGGTTCGCTCTGATGCTGCTTCGGTGGGGAGATCTCGGGGAAGCGGGTGACGGGGTTGCGGAATGTGAGCTGGTCGTCGGTCGCCATGCCGCCACGGTAGGCAGGCGGCGGTGGGCTGGGAAGAGATCGACCGACAGGTCGTACAGTCCGGATCCGGGTGGAGCGCAGGCGCGCGCTCAGGTGCGCGGGATCAGCACCACGGGGGCATGCGCCCAGCCTCCGACCGGGGCGATCTCGCGCTCACCGGGGGTCTCGGCGGGGGCGACTTCGACGACCGCGAGCAGCTCCTGCAGGGCGACCACCAGTTCGAGCGTGGCCAGCGGGCGGCCGGGGCAGACGTGCTTGCCGGTCCCGTAGACGAGGTTGTGCGGTGTGTTGGCGGCGGGGTCGAACTCATCGGGGGAGGGGAAGGTGCGCTCGTCGCGGTTGGCGGAGGTCCAGTGGATCAGGAGCCGCTCGCCCTGAGCGATCTCCTGGCCGGCCAAAGTGACCGGGCAGGTCGTCACACGGCGATTGGAGACGAACGGCGAGTCGATGCGCAGCAGCTCGTCGACGATGGCCACCGCCTCCTCGTAGGTTCCGTGGCGCAGCCGCTCGGCCAGCTGCGGCCTCGTGGACATCGCGGTCAGCAGCACTCCGACGCACAGGGCGATCGACCCCAGGTCGCCGCCCGTCCAGTTGCGCAGGATGGAGACGATCTCCTCGTCGCGCAGCGAGCGTTCCGTGCTGTCGGGCACCTCGGGGTCGGGCAGTTCCACCCGCTGATGGATGAGCCGATTGGTGACGTCGTCGGGAGCGTGCGCGCCGGCCGCCCGTCGCGGCCGGATCACGGAACGGATCAGGGCGTCGAACCGCTCGGCGACCTCGGCGGTGCGCGCCAGGTCGCGCGAGCGGGAGGCCTCGTGGTTGTCGACCATCCACTGCAGCAGCTGGGGTTCGAGCTCCGCGGGCCAGCCCAGCCAGGCGGTCTGGGCGCGCACCGCGAACACCGCGCCGATGGCGGCGACCGCGTCCACCTCGGTGCCGGCCGGGCCGACATCCGCGGTGAGCTCCTCAACCAGGTCCCTGGCGACGTCGCGCAGCACCGGCTCGAAGGCCGCCATCTCCTCGGGACCGAAGAAGTGGTCGGTGGCCGCGCGGATGGCGGTGTGCTCGACGCCGTCGAGGCCGTTGGGGACCTGCAGGAAACGCGAGACCGCCGAGGAGTAGCTGTCGTGGTCGCCGGCGACCTCCATCGCCTCCGCATGGCCGAGGACCACCCAGGTCCCCTCCGGTGTGCGGGCCAGCGGACCGCTGGCGCGCTGCTCGTCCGTCGCCGAGCGGGGTTCGAGGCCGGTGGGGTCGAAGACGGGGGCGCTCATGCTCTCCACCCTAGACCTGTCGCAGCGCCCCCGGGGGCCGTGCCGCAACGCCGGTCGGGGCGTGAAAAGGCAGCTCAGCTGAGGCGGTCAGGAGCCGCGCGGCCAGTCGTCGCGCACCTCGGCCCCGCCCTCGATGACCCGCGGGGCGCCGAGGTGGTCGTTCACGGAGTCCTGGGGCCGGTAGCCGAGCTCCAGAGTGGTGTTGGTCATCGACCAGCGCCGGTTGGGGTTGTCGGAGATGGCGTAGTAGAGCCCGAAGGTCACCTCCGCCTCGATCGCACGTCGCACCACCTCGGTGCAGTCGCGGGGGCTGAGCCACATGGCGTGGAGGATCTCCTCGTCCGCCTCGCGGGGGTCCTCGGACATCCAGCCGATGCGCAGATTGATCACGTCGAGGCCGTGCTCGTCATGGTAGAAGCGGCCCAGGCTCTCGCCGAAGATCTTCGAGACTCCGTACAGGGAGTCGCCGCGCGGCAGCTGGTGCGGATACACAGGCCACTGCTCGTAGCGGTCATACATGCCCATGGCATGGTTCGAGGAGGCGAGCACCACGCGCCGGACCCCGGCTTCGCGGGCGGCCTCGAGCACGTTGCGGGTGCCGATCAGGTTCGCCGGCAGCACGGACTCCCAGCTCGAGTCGGGGGAGGCGGCCCCGGCCATGTGCACCACGGTGTCCACGCCGTCCATCAGGGCGAGCACCGCATCGTAGTCGTCGAGATCGGCCAGACGCAGCGTCTTCTCCTGCTCCTCGGTCCTCGGGGTGCGCCCGTGCTGGACGATGTCGTACTCATCGGCCAGCGCCTCGGCCAGGTGGGAGCCGATGCTGCCGGTGGCTCCGGTGATCAGCACACGTCGGGTGACTCCTGTGGTCTCGCTCATATCGCCAGTATGGGTGAGGATGTGCCCAGGGGAGCAAGCAGCACCTGCCGCATCGACCGGGTGGTCGCGTGTCACCTGCCGCTTCGACCCGCTGGTCGGGTTCCGGGCCGAGGTCGCGCCGGGCGGGGCCGGGAGCGGGACCTCGGCCCTTAGGTGCGGGACCTCGGCCGAAGGTGCCGGCGGGTGCGCGGCCATGAGGGTGCATGCTGTTCGGCGGCGGGGCACCGGCCTCCAGTGCACCGATCGCATAGAGAGCGGGTGAGCCCCGGAGCCTGGGAACTCACCCGTGCATGATGTTCGGAGACATCACATGGGGTGGACGACGGGACTTGAACCCGCGACCACCGCGACCACAACGCGGTGCTCTACCAACTGAGCTACGCCCACCATGTGCGAGGCGCACCCCGCAACGACAGACAACCATACCGTCTCTGCACCGGGAAATCGCCCGGGAGCAGGTCCTCTTCGTGTGAGACGCGTTGCATTGCGCCACGGGCCGGTCGAGACTGGGTCCATGATCATCGCTTTCTCAGTCCAGCCCAGCGGGGAGCCCTCCGACCCGAAGCTCGCCCGTGACCTCGAACCGGGGTCGGACAGCGCCGGCGTGCACGATGCGGTGGCCGCTGCGGTGCGCGTGGTCCGCGAATCCGGCCTGCCCCACCGCACGTCCGCGATGTTCACCGAGATCGAGGGGGAATGGGGTGAGGTGATGGACGTGGTGCGTCAAGCGACCATCGAGACCGCTCGCTTTGGTTCGCGGGTCTCACTGGTGCTCAAGGCCGATATCCGCCCCGGACACACCAGCGAGCTCGACGGGAAGGTGGAGCGGCTGGAGGCCGCTCTGGAGCGCGGCGACGAGACCTGAGCGCGGCGCGGCCCATCCCAGGGGCCCGCCCGGTGGTGCCGCTCGCCCCGATCTCCGGGATGCGGCGGCACCACTGCTCAGTGGTGTCCGGCCCGACGCGGTCACAGCAGGGAGTCGAGCTTCCCATCGCGCAGCGCCGCCGCCAGCGTCGGTGTGACCGGCAACCGCGGGATCAACGTGGCCTGGAAGGCGTGGTAGATGTCCGGCTTGCCCGGCCAGGTGAGGCCCTGTGGCTGGTTCTCGCCGTCGAGCTCATGGAACCAGGAGCCGGTCTCGGCATCGAGCAGGTAGGTGGAGATGTACTCCCACCACTGCTCGTAGCGTTCGGCCCAGGTGCGGTCGCCGGTGACCCGGTACATCACCGCAGCGGCGCCCACGGCCTCGGCCGCCACCCAGTGCATGCGCTCCCGGGCCACCGGGGAGCCATCCCAGTCCACGGTGTACACGAAACCGGGGGCCCCGTCGATGCCGAAGCTCGCCGCGGACTTCTCCATCAGGGCGGTGGCGGCCTCGAGCATCCAGTCGGGGGCGGCGCCGTCGGCCGCGATCAGCGCGGAACGCGCGTGCAGCACCAGACGTGCCCACTCGATCCAGTGGCCCACGGTCGCGCCGTAGGGCCGGAACGGGTGCTTGGGCTCGTCGCGGTTGTAGTCCAGCAGCGGATTCCAGTCGCTGTCGTAGTGCTCGGGCAACGCCCAGTCGTTGGCACGCGCGAACTCATCGATCGCGCGCGTGGCGATGCCCACCGCACGATCCAGCCAGTGCCGGTCACCGGTGACATCGGCTGCCGCCAGCAGCGCCTCCACCGTATGCATGTTGGCGTTGATCCCGCGGTAGTCCTCCAGCTCGGTGAAGGTCCGGTCGAAGGTGTCCACGCTCATCGCGGCGTCCTGGTCGAAGAACTTCGCGTCCAGCACCGTCAGGGCCTCGTCGAGGAGCTCCTGTGCGCCGGGGCGCCCGGCAGCGGTGGCCGAGGCCGCGGCCAGCACCACGAACGCGTGGGCGTAGGCCTGCTTGGAGTCGTCGACCGGCTTGCCGCCGGCGACCGAGGCGAACCAGCCGCCGTGCTCGGCGTCGCGGAAGGCGCCGCGCAGAGAGGTGATGCCGTGATCGGCGAAGCGCCCGAAATCGGGACGGCCGAGCAGGTGGCCCAGCGCGAAGCTGTGGGTCATGCGGCAAGTGATCCATAGTTCCGAGGGCCGGGACAGATCCGGGGAACCCTTCTCGTCGAGCCAGGCGAAGCCGCCGTCCTCGCGCACGGATTCCGAGCCGAACATCAGCAGTTCATCGCCTTCACCCTCGAGCCAGGTGCGGTGGGCGGGCTGGTCGAGCCAGGGGGTGCGGGCGGCAGGGGCGGGCAGGGCGCCGGCCTCGGGCAGCTGATCCGAGCGCAGCTCGAGAGCCCGCGCGGCCTCCTGCGCCTGCGCGGTGGTGGGGCCGGGCTCTGCGACCAGGAGCACCTCGCGGTAGTACTTGAGCTCCTGGATGGACTCGCGGATGTCCGCCAGGGCCCGGTGGCCGCCGTGCTTGGCGGGGATGTTGTAGTACACGCGGGGGAACCAGCGCTTGGCGATCTCCTTGAAGCTGGAGACGTCGATCGTGCGGTACGACAGCCAGTTCGCGAACTCCGGGACATCACGGTCCAGGAAGGTGCGGTCGGTGCCGACGCTGTTTCCGGCCAGCGGTGCCTTGCCGGGCTCGGGACAGTGCTCGCGCACATAGGCCAGACACAGGGCCTCGGCCTCCGCGAGGGTCATCCCTCCCTCCAGCTCGTCGATCAGGCCGGAGGTGGTGTGCATGTTGAGCACGAAGGGGTCCATGGTCTCCACCGCCGCGGCCGGCGGCCGGATGACCAGGTCAACACCTTCTCCCAGGATGTTCAGATCCGCGTCGGTCACGAGCACGGCGATCTCGAGCAGCGCGTCACGCTGCTTGTCGAGGCCGGTCATCTCGCAGTCGACCCAGATGATGCGGTCATTGGCGGCACGAGTGGAGCTGGATGTCACGTCCACCAGACTATCGCGGCCCGGCGCTGCTGCCCGGCGGGTGGTCGGCGCGGTGCGGAGCGCATTCCCCGGCCCCGGGAGCCGGCCGGGCCCGAACTGGTGGTTACCATCGAGTCACACAGCGCGGCAGCGTCCGCCCCGCCACGTCGAGAGGCCCCACCGTGAACATGTACCTGCGTCTGCTGCTGTTCATGATCCGTGTGCGCTTCGCGAGCCGGCTCAGCATCTGGGACACCTCCCACACGGCCTTCCGAGTCAACCTCGCCGATCTCGATGTGCAGCGGCACATGAACAATGGGCGTTTCCTGTCGATCATGGACCTCGGGCGCATGGACCTGATGCTGCGCTCACGCTTCTGGGACCGCATCAGCCGGCAGGGCTGGTACCCGGTGGTGGCGGGGCAGACCATCACCTACCGCAAGCCCCTGACCCTGGGCCAGAAGTTCGATCTGTCCACGCGGGTGATCGGGTACGACGAGCGCTGGATCTACATGGAGCAGGTCTTCCGGGTCGGGCGGACCGTCCACGCCGATGCGATCGTGCGGGCTCGCTTCCTGCGCAGGACGGGCGGATCGGTCGACGTCAGCGAGGTGCTCGACCAGGCCGGGCCGGTCCCCGCCGACCTCGAGGTGCCGCAGTGGGTGGCCGACTGGAACCGGGAGTCCTCCGCGCACAGCCGAGCCCTCTGATCACCGCAGCCGGCCTCGGCCTCCGCAACGCCCGAGGTGCCTCACCTCTCCCGGCGGGGCCGGGCCTTCGACACGAGAGAGTAGAAGATCATCCGCGCCATCGCGGCCGGGCCGTACCGGATGCCCTCGCGGTAGGGGCCGTCACCGCGCAGTGTGGCTTCGGCCCCGCCGTCGAGATAGATGATCTGCCCGGCCATGAAGGAGTTCTCCGGCCCGATCATCCACACGAGCGCGTCGGCGACCGCCTGGACGGGGCCGGGGAATCCAAGCGGCTGGGGAAGGGCGGTGGTGAGCACTTTGACCTGTGCCGGGTCGGAAAGCATCGTCTCGCGCGCCGTCTCGGTCGCCACGATCCCCGGGGCGAGGACGTTCACCGGGACACCGGTGCCCGCCCAGTCGTCCGTGGTCGCGGACTGGCGCACCCAGCGGTTCAGGGCGATCTTCGAGGAGCGATACAGGGAGCTGCCCTCACCTCGAGCGATGATGCGCTCGGCCGCGGCGACGGCGGCCTCCTCGTCGCCGCGCAGACACGCCTCGATCACCTCCGGGTCACCAGCGGTCAGCGACGAGGCGGAGGAGACCACCACCACCCGGGGGGCCTCCTTCTTCCGCAGCCGGGTGCGCAGCCCGGCCAGCACGGACAGGGTGCCGAAGTAGTTCACGCGCACCGTCTCGACAGTCGGCGTGCCGAGCCCGGCCACCAGCGCGAGCCCGTCGATGCCACCCGGTGCGAGCCGCTCGACCTCTCGCAGCAGATGGGCCCGGCCCTCGTCATCGCCGAGGTCCGCGCTCACCTCGACATCCACACCGAGGCCGCAGCGGATCACGCGCGCGCCCCGCTCCTGCAGGGTCCGCGCGGTCAGGGCGCCGATGCCGCTGTCGGCACCGGTGACCACGTAGGTGCGTTCCGGGTGGACAGACATCTCGGCTCCCGTCCGGTGGTCTGCTCGTCGAGCTGATCTCCTGCAACCGTGGTGTTCCGCGCCCCCAGCAGGACTCGAACCTGCGACCGACGGTTTAGAAGACCGTTGCTCTATCCGCTGAGCTATGGAGGCCACGCATCCTGCTGTCCGGGTCGGTGCGGCTGCCGGGGGACGACTGATGCACAGCAGATTCTACCGACTAAGAGGGCTCCGCCGCTCACCCGCCGCCCTGGCAGCGGGGGCAGATGAAGATGACCCGCGGCTCGGTGCTCTCCAGTTCCGGCTCCGTGAGCTCACCGCGCACGATCCGGGTGCGGCAGCGCCGGCACTGCCGGCCCGCGCGATCGTAGACCCACAGATCACCGTCGCGTCCCAGCATCCCGCCGGTGGTGACACGGACCTGGCGATCACGGTTGAGCAGCAGCAGGCGCCGGGCGAGATCCACCACCGCTGCCAGATCGCCCACTGCCGAGACGGGCGTGGCGGGATGGAGACGCTGCAGGAAGCACAGCTCGCTGCGGTAGATGTTGCCGATCCCCGCCAGCCGGCGCTGATCGAGCAGGGCGAGACCGAGAGGCCGAGTCGGCTGCGATGCGAGGTTCTCGATCGCGCGGGCTCGGTGCGCCTCGCTCCAGTGAGGATCGAGCAGATCCGGTCCCAGATGGCCCAGCAGTTCACCCTCCGTCGTCGTCGGCAGCAGTCGGACCTGCTTGACGTCGTACCCCACTGCCCGCACCGACCGGCCGTCCGCATGGTCGGCGTGCAGCACGATGCGGGCCGTGTGCCCCGCCCGTGGCCCGGCGCTGGTGTCGCGGCTGCGCAGCGGGTCCCCGTCGATGTGCCAGATGCCGTCCATCATCAGGTGGTTGTGCAAGGTCAGGGCCTCGCCTGCCTGTCCTGAGGGCGGGTCGAAGCGCAGCAGCAGGTGCTTGCCGCGGGCGAGGACCTCCCGCACCGACCAGCCGGTGAGGTCCGCCGTCGCGGCGCTGGGCACCCGTAGGTCGATGCTGCTGACCACCGCTGCGGCCAGCGCGTCGTGCAGGAGGCGGCACTGCCGGTGCACGGTGTCCCCCTCGGGCATCAGCGTCCTCCCGCGCGTAGGCGGATCGACCGCGGGGAGCGGTAGCAGCCGGCTTCCAGCAGCGCGTCGGCGATCTCCCGCACCACCGGGTCGAAGACCGGGTGCCCGTTGATCCGCTCGATCTGCAGCCGGCTCAGCCGCGAGTCCTCGGCGACCGCTCGGACCAGCTGCTGAGCGACCAGGGCGGGGTCCTGGGGGCCACTGGCCTCGGCCCGTCCGGGCTGCTCGGTGCCGTTGCTCCAGCACAGCAGATGCTTCCCACCCCGGTCGACGAAGGCTGCCACCGCCCCGTCCATCAGCAGCACCAGGGCGCCGGCCCGGCGTGCCGGGCGCACGGTCGCGCCCTCGGGGGCGCCGCCCAGGGCCGGCCAGGGCAGCGCCGCGCCGTAGGGGTTCGCGGGATCGGTCGCCGCCAGGGCCACCGTCGCCGGGCCCGTCCGGGAGGGGCCCGCTTGCTGTTCCTGGTCCCGATCCCGTAAACGGTCCACCGCCTCGACCGGCGCGAACTGGGAGGCGCCCAGTCCGTCCACGAAGTAGCCGCGGCGTGCGGAACCGGTGTCCTCCAGGGCCGTGAGCACCCGGTAGACGGCCGCGAAGGAGCCGGGGATGTCCTCGATGCCCATCGCACCCCGGGTGACGACCCCGTGCCGGTCCATCAGCAACGTGGCGATAGCGGCCGACCGGGCGGACCGGTCGACGTCCTGGACACGCAGGGCGGACCAGCGGCCGCTGCCGGTCGGACCGACGACCAGCTCGGACGGGGAGGAGGCGCCCTGGCGCATCATCGCGGCCGATAGCCGGGCGGCGCCGCGCCGGCCGACCGGACGCGACCTGCGGGACGCGCGAGAGCCGTGAGCGGGGGACGGCCCCCGGACGTAGCTGCGCAGCGCGGCGAAGGAGTCGTTGGTGATGAGACCGGCGAAGGCGAGCTCCCACAGAGCGTCGTGCACCTTGGGTGGGGGCTCCGCCTGCTCACGATCGGCCAGCGCGGTCAGGATCTCCCCGGTGCGCAGGGCCCCCGCTGTCTCCCGCAGCAGCGTCAACAGCCTTGCCGGTAGCGAGTCCTCCACCAGCGCCGTGGCCGAGGCCTCGAGGGCGCCGGCGTCCAAGCCCAGGGGGAGGGCTTCGGCCAGGTGCAGGCGCACCCAACCGTCGGCCGTACCCAGCCGGCCGTGCCCGGACCAGACCACCTCACCGGAGGCCATCGCCGCATCGAGCAGGGACTCGGTGTAGTCGGGAAGGCGAGCCGGCAGCACCTGCGATTCCCAGGTCGACAGCGGCAGGGACACGCCGGCCAGCTGGTCGATCACCGACAGCAGGCCGTCGTGTCCGGACCAGGTGGCCCGGTCTCGCCGGCCGTCCGGGCGGCTGGGGACGAGGTGCTGCCACTCGCCGAGGAAGGAGGCGTAGACCGTCTGCGGGACCGGAGCGATGTCCTTGCGGGAGGCCGCCAGGGTCGCCCGGCGGATGCGCCGCAGCACCTCCGCCTCCACCCATTCCTCACCTTCCCGGCCGGGGGTGAACTCCCCCTGCTGCAGGACCCGTTCGGAGGTGAGCTGCTCGAGGGCGGACCGGGCCACCCCCGGGGCGAGCCCGAAGGCCTCGATCAGTTCCGAGGCGAGGAAGGGGCCGCGTGAGCGGGCCCAGCGGGAGATCAGCTCCGGGACGGCCCGGTCCACGGGGGACAGATGCGCCTCGGCGATCCCGGGAGGCAGCGCCACCCCGAGCGCGTCCCGCAGCAGGCCCGCATCCTCGATCGCCGCCAGGTGCTCGGTGCCGGCGATCCGCACCCGCACTGCGCGGCGCGTCTCGATCAGAGCGGCCGAGGCTTTCTCGACATCGAGCTCCGCGGCGGCCCGGGCGGCCACCTGCCCGCGTGTGAGCGGACCCAGACGGCGCAGGGCGTCGGCGAGCTGCTCGGTGGTGTGCAGAGCCCTCGCCTCGGTCAGTCCCTGCAGGGAGTCCTCGATCTCGCCGATGACCTCGACGTCCAGCAGCTCGCGGAGGCTGACAGTGCCCAGCAGCTCCCCCAGCAGTGCGTGGTCCAGCGACAGCGCGGCCGTGCGGCGCTCGGCCAGCGGGGCGTCGGTGTCGTAGATGAACTGGGCCAGATACCCGAACAGCAGGGAGCGGGCGAAGGGGGAGGGGGTGGTGGTCTCCACCTCCCGTACCTGCACGCATCCCTGGTGGACCTGCTCCATCAGCTCCACCAGGGCCGGGAGGTCGTAGACATCCTGCAGGCACTCCCGGGCCGCCTCCAGCATGATCGGGAACTGCGGGTACGGGCGGGCGACATCCAGCAGCGACGCCGCGCGCTGTCGCTGCTGCCACAGCGGGGCCCGTGAGTTCGGGTCCCGGCGCGGCAGCAGCAGGGCGCGGGCGGCGCATTCGCGGAAGCGAGCGGCGAACAGGGCGGAGGAGCCCACCAGCCGCCGCACCTCCTCGTCGATCTCCTCCGGGCTGAACACGAACAGGTCCGCGCCGGGCGGCTCCTCGCCGTGGGGGATGCGCAGGACGATACCGTCATCGGCCGCCATCACCTGGCCGTCCAGCCCGTAGCGCTCCTCGACCCGGGCGCCGACCGCCAGCGCCCACGGCCCGGTCAGGCGCTGCCCCAGTGCGCAGTGGAGCACCACTCTCCAATCGCCCAGCTCATCGAGGAAGCGCTCGACGATCAGCTGATCCGGGGCGGGGAGGAGGCCGGTGGCCGCGCGCTGCTCGCTCAGGTGCTCCAGCAGTGCCCCGCGCGCATTCTCGTCCAGCCCGAGCTCGGTCAGCCGGTGGTGCGCCTCATCGGTCGGGAGCGCCGCCAGCTCCGCCTGGGCGGCCGAGATCGCTCGGCCCAGGGCCGCGGGCCGGCCGAACCCGTCGCCGTGCCAGAAGGGGATCCGGCCGGTGAGTCCGAAGGCGGGGGAGACGTTCACCCGGTCGTGGGTGATCTCCTCGATCCGCCAGCTGGTTGTGCCCAGGGTGATCACGTCACCGCGGCGTGACTCGTAGACCATCTCCTCATCCAGCTCACCGACGCGGCGGGCCTGGGAGTCCTCCTTCCCGGCAGCCAGGAACACCGGGAACAGACCCCGGTCGGGGATGGTGCCACCGCTGGTGACGACCAGGCGCTGAGCGCCCGGCCGCGCCGACAGGGTCCCCTCCTCGCGGTCATGGACCAGGCGGGGCCGCAGCTCGGAGAAGGCCGTGGAGGGGTACCGCCCGGCCAGCAGGTCGATGGTCTGGTCGAACACGGAGCGTGGCAGCGAACGGTACGGGAAGGCAGTGCGGACCACATCGAACCAGGCCTCGACGTCGAGATCCTCCCCGACCGCCGCGGAGACGGTGTGCTGGGCCAGCACGTCCAGGGCGTTGCGGGGCACGGTGAGCGGCTCGATGCGGCCCGAGAGGGCTTCGCGCAGGGTCACGGCGGCGCGCAGCACGTCGGCCGCATGGAGGGGATGGATGATCCCGTGCGAGACGGCGCCGACGTGGTGGCCGGCCCGCCCGATCCGCTGGAGCAGGCTGGCGACGGAGAAGGGCGTCTCGACCTGCACCACGAGATCCACCGCGCCCATGTCGATGCCCAGCTCGAGCGAGGAGGTCGCGACCACGCAGCGCAGCTGCCCGGCCTTGAGCAGCTCCTCGGTCTGCATCCGGGTCTCCCGGGACATCGAGCCGTGATGGGCGCGGGCGATGTCCTCGACCTTCTGCGCGGGGGAGCTGTCATCATCCCGCCCGCCCAGCTCCCCGGAGCGCTCGTCACCTCCTCCCTGGAGACGGCGGCGGTGGAGGGCGTTCAGCTTGGCGGTCAGCCGTTCGGCCTGTCGACGGGAGTTGGTGAACACGATCGAGGAGCGACGGGTCATCACCTCCTCGAGCACCGCCCGTTCGACGTGGGGCCAGATGGTCCCCGAGACGTCGTCGTCATCGACGGCATCGGCGGGCGGTTCGATCGCCCCGAGATCCGGGACCGGCAGGCGGACGCCGAGATCCCACTGCTTCGTCGAGGGCGGACGCACCACGGCCGCTGCCCGCGCCCGGCCGGTGCCGGTCAGGAAGGAGGCGATCTCGTCGACCGGTTCGACGGTGGCCGAGAGACCGACCCTCTGCGCGGGCTGGGCGAGCATCCCGTCGAGCCGGGCCAATGACAGGGCCAGGTGTACGCCGCGCTTGGTGTCGGCGACGGCATGGACCTCGTCGACGATCACCGTGGAGACCTGGGTGAGAGACTCGCGTGCCTGGGACGACAGCATCAGGAACAGCGACTCAGGGGTCGTGATCAACACATCCGGGGGATGGGAGACCAGGCGGCGACGCTCGGAGGCCGGGGTGTCCCCGGTGCGCACGCCCACGGTCACGTCCCGGTGGGTCAGACCCAGCCGCTCGGCGGCTCGCGTCGTGCCCACCAGGGGTGAGGTGAGGTTCCGTTCGACATCCATCCCCAGCGCCTTGAGCGGGGAGATGTACAGGACCGAGGTGCCCGTGGGCCGGGCCATGGTGGCCGGCTCGCGCGGGAAGGCGAGCGCATCGATCGCGGTGAGGAAGGCGGCCAGCGTCTTGCCGGACCCGGTCGGCGCGACCACCAGGGTGTCCTGTCCGTCGGCGATGGCTTGCCAGGCACCCGCCTGGGCGGGCGTGGGCTGTGCGAAGGACTCGCGGAACCAGGCGGCGGTCGCGGGGGAGAAGACCTCCAGCGCATCATCGGGTGCCCGGCTCGCGGCCGCCCTCATGTCGTCATGTCCATGCACGCCCCCATTGTGGGCGCATGGTCCGACACCCGCGCGGCGGGCGATCCGGCCGGGCGTCCCGGCCCACCGTTTGTGAACCGCCCGGTCCCCGCCCTGGACCTCGGTCGCGGTGGTCGTGGCAGGATGGTCCAGAAGGGCGGGGTTCGCAGCTGCGTCCCCCGCGGCCTACAACAGGAAGGGATCCTCTCCATGGCTGAGTACACACTTCCCGATCTCGACTACGACTACGGTGCGCTGGCGCCGTCGATCTCTGGTCAGATCATGGAGCTGCACCACTCCAAGCACCACAACACCTATGTCAAGGGTGCCAACACCGC
>Ga0209487_1000060_pt1 | contig 98876 bp, 103 predicted proteins | sample Poulit2012_FD_187524 | JGI IMG/M metagenome (GOLD analysis project Ga0209487, IMG submission 187524) | Agricultural soil microbial communities from Georgia to study Nitrogen management - Poultry litter 2012 (SPAdes) (version 2) | ecosystem: Environmental > Terrestrial > Soil > Agricultural land...
CGCCGTTCGTGCGCGACTTTCGCCGTTCGTGCGCGACCTTCCGCCATTCGTGCGCGACTTTCGACATTCGTGCGCGACTTTCGCCGTTCGTGCGCGACTTATCGACATTCGTGCGCGACTTTGCGCCATTCATGCGCGACTTACGCCTTTCATGCGCGACTTTGCGCCATTCATGCGCGACTTTATGCCGTTCGTGCGCGACTTTCGACATTCGTGCGCGACTTTCCGGCATTCGTGCGCGACTTACTGCCATTCGTGCGCGACTTTCGCCATTCGTGCGCGACCTACCGTTATAATGGATTAATTAATAAGCTTTTCCCCAATACACCAATTCCTTCGCTTCTTTACCGCAGCATACACATGTATCGGCTATTTTTTCTTCTTCAAACGGAATACAACGGGATGTTGCTCCTGTTATTTCGCGTACTTCCTCTTCACAAGTAACATCTCCACACCACATCGCTTTAATGAATCCTGTTTCTTCATCAAGCGTTTGTTTAAACTCTTCCATTGTTGTAGCATTATTCGTCTTTTCCGCTCGATGTGCTACTGCTTTATCAAACAGATTTTGCTGAATCTCTTCTAACAATGCAGGCAACCGTTCATTTAGATCTTGTAACGAAACAAACTCTTTTTCACTCGTATCACGACGAACAAGAACAACTTGTTCCTTTTCAATATCTTTTGGTCCAATTTCAATTCGAACGGGATAACCTTTCATCTCGCTCTCATTAAATTTCCAGCCTGGCATATTATCGCTCGCATCAATACCCACCCTGACAATGTCTTTTAATTGATCGCGTAGATCATATGCTTTATCCAAGACGCCCTCTTTATGTTGTGCGATTGGTACAATTAATGCCTGTGTTGGTGCAATCCGTGGTGGAATAACTAACCCACGATTATCACCATGAACCATGATTAGCGCTCCAATTAAACGAGTCGTAATGCCGAATGATGTTTGGTGGACAAGTTGCTGATTACCTTCCTTATCTAAATAACGAATATCAAATGCTTCGGCAAATCCAGTGCCGAAATGGTGTGATGTCCCTGCCTGTAGTGCCCGACCATCATGCATTAAACTTTCGATCGTTAATGTATATTCCGCTCCAGCAAACTTTTCGCTTTCCGTCTTTTTCCCCTTTAGAACGGGCATGGCTAGATGATTTTCGCAAACATCCGCATATACATTGAGCATTTTCTCTGTTTCCTCAGCCGCTTCTTCATGTGTCGCATGTGCTGTATGCCCTTCCTGCCAATGGAATTCTAAAGAACGTAAAAATGGCCGCGTCGTTTTTTCCCAGCGAACAACATTCGCCCACTGATTATAAAGCATTGGTAGATCACGATAAGAATGAATATTATTGGAGTAATACTCACAGAAAAGAACTTCTGAAGTAGGACGTATCACAAGACGCTCTGCTAATTTCTCATCACCTGCGTGCGTCACCCAAGCAACTTCTGGTGCGAAACCCTCGACATGATCTTTTTCCTTTTGTAGTAGACTCTCCGGAATTAATAATGGGAAGGAAACGTTCTGATGGCCTGTTTCTTTAATTTGCCGATCCAATTCATCACGCATATTCTCCCAAATCGAAAATCCGTATGGTTTAATAATCATTGTTCCACGGACAGATCCATAATCAACTAATTCCGCCTGTTTCACAACATCTGTATACCACTGCCCGAAATCATCTTCCATTGCTGTTACCTTTTCAACGAACTTTTTACCTTTACCCATTTACAAACACCTTCTTTTTCTTATTTAAATGAGAACTGAATAAAATTCATTACACTATTTACGATTAAAAATACGCACAAAAAAAACCCCATCCGAAAAGGGACCGAGATTTGGTGGTACCACCCTTGTTTATAGTTTAAATAGCACAACTACACACTTTAGCATGATAACGGTTATGAACCGCGCGCATCTTTTAGGACTATCCTTCCTGATGGCGAACTTCAAGGCTGGTTCTCCCTTGTCCCTTTGGAAATTTACAGCCCCATTTCCTCTCTGCAAAAGGTACGAAAAGATACTTTTCCTTTTCAACGTTTCTATAAATGATCGGATTCCTACATCATTATATGTCAAGTTTATAATTCCTAATATATATCTCCAACAATGGATTGTCAAGAATTCTGTAATGTTGCATGTATTAACTTTTAGTTGGTTAAGCTATCGGATCCTGTCGCAGGTGTTTGCGAAAAGCCTATCATTTATCCGTTAGTTACTAACAATTAGGATAGATCCCGTTCATGTTGCCCGTTTGGTGAGTAAATAGAGTAAAGTTACATCATATAAAACGATTACAACATGAAGCTGGAGATGATCCTATGTCAAATATACAGCAAATACCTCAGGAAGATGGTATTGACAATAGTTTAAACCTATTGCGGGAAGGCTATATGTATATTTCGAATCGATGCCACAGTTTTAATTCCATCGTTTTTCAAACACGACTACTCGGAAAGAAAGCAATCTGTATGACTGGGAAAGATGCGGTGACCATTTTTTATGATACCAAAAAATTCAAACGTAAAGATGTTGCACCAAATCGAGCTATTCAAACATTATTTGGGAAGCATAGTGTACAGACACTCGATGGTCCCGATCATCAACACCGTAAAAAAATGCTCCTGTTAGAAACGATAGCCCCTCACAAACTCAAAGACCTGACACAGATTGTAACGAGCGAATAGGAAAAGGCAGTCGAACAATGGGTCCAGATGGATGAAGTGATTCTCTATGAATCCTCTCAGGAAATCATGTGCAGGAAGGCTTGTGAATGGGTAGGTATACCTTATGAGGAAGATCAAATCAAACCATTAACAACAGATCTGGCGGCGATGTTTGAATCAGCAGGCGCTGTTGGCCCTACTCATTGGCAAGGACGACATGCACGCAATCGTGTTGAGAAATGGCTTCGTACCCTTGTTGATCATGTTCGGGATGGGAACGTAAATCCATCTAACGACTCAATCTCTCATCACTTTTCCTGGCACCGGGATTTATCAGACCAGCTTCTGGATCCGGAAACAGTTGCCGTAGAAGTAATCAATCTATTAAGGCCCATTACCGCCATTTCCATTTACATTAATTTTATTGCACTAGCCCTCCATCATTATCCACGGGAGAGTGAAAAAGTAATAAATGCTCACGATAACTATGCCAAGTGGTTTGTGCAAGAAGTCCGGCGTCTCTATCCGTTCTTTCCCTTTTTGATGGCAGAAGTAAAGAAGTCATTTACATGGAAAGGCTATCCATTTGAGGCTGCTACATTTACATTGCTTGATCTGTATGGGACGAACCATGATTCTGATATTTGGGAAAACCCAGGCTCGTTTATGCCAGAACGTTTTATGAATCGGGAAGAGAATCCTTATTCTTTTATCCCCCAAGGTGGTGACTACCTGTTCGGACATCGTTGTGCTAGTGAATAGGTAACAATTGAAATCATGAAGGTAAGTCTACACATTTTAACAAATCGGCTAACATATGAAATGCCTGATCAAGATTTAAGTTTCAGCCTTGTGAACATGCCAAGTAAGCCAAAAAGCAACATAATCATGCAAAACATACAGCGAAAAACGTCCCCAACAGGATAAAAACACCCCTTCCTTTTCTGCTATTAAAGATTAACTTATCTCCCGGGATTTTTTTACACATACGTAATGTTGCAGGTTTTCAGCAGAATCTGTACGATATAAATAATAGTTTAATCAAGGAGGGGTTATTATGCGTACAGATTATCATGTGCATATGGCTGAGACAGGTAAATTTACCATGGATTATTTACAAGAGTACATAAACAAAGCACAAAAAGAAGGGATTCAAGAACTTGGTATTTCCGAACATGCTTACTTCTTTTGGGAAACAAAAGACATCTTGTCTAATCCCTGGGTCGATAATCGACGTCATCTGAGTTTTAAAGATTATCAAGCCTTCTTCGATAAAGCGAAGCAGGAAGGTCTTCCAATTAAAATGGGTATTGAGATGGATTATACTCCAGGGAAAGAAAGGGAAATGGAAACATTCATCAAGGCTCATCCATTTGATTATGTGATCGGTTCTGTTCACTGGATTGGTGATTGGGGAATTGATTTAGCCGATTTTAAAGACGAGTATGATAAACGAGATATTAAAGAAGTATATACACAGTACTATGACCAGATCGTTACATTAGCGGAGTCCATGTTATTTGATTTTGTTGGCCATATTGACTTAATCAAAATCTTCTCCTATCGACCAGATGATCAAGCGTTTATTGATGCACAGTATGACCGTGTTGTCGAAGCACTAGCTAATTCAGATACATGCATTGAAATTAGCTCGGCAGGCCTTAGAAAGCCTGTAGGAGAGATTTACCCAGATCCTCGTTTCCTTCAGAAGTGCTATGATGCAGGTGTCGGGATTGTTTTATGTTCTGATGCCCATATGCCCAAACATGTTGGTTTCGCTTATGATCAATCAATTGAACTTGCACGATCTGTCGGATATACACAAATCGAGACGTTTACACAAAGAAAAAGACAGTCACATCCTCTCGGTTAACATTTAAAAACGGTTCTCCTCTTCCATAAGAGGGGAACCGTTTTTTAAATATTATAGTTCGATGGCGGTAACTTTATTAATCTCTGTTAACTTCAGTATATCAGCTAACTTTTCTTTCTCTAATGGCTTATCAACACTAAGCATCATAATGGCTTCTCCACCAGCCTCTGAACGGCCTACTTGCATGGTGGCAATGTTTATATTGCTCTCCGCAAGAAACGTACCCACTCTACCAATTGCTCCGGGTTGGTCTTTATGATGGATCATAATCATATTACCGGATGGTGCCACATCCATGCTATAGTTATCCACGCGGACAATTCGTTCACCAAGTCCATTTAATAATGTACCGACAACTGTTCTTGTTGTTGATTTCGTCTTGATTTCAACCGTTAACAGGTTCGTAAACCCACGCGCATTCGTTGTCCTACTTTCGTGAACAGAAATCCCCTTTTTCGTTGCGAGATAAGCTGCGTTTATATTGTTTACCCGTGTGCCTAGTATTGGTCTTAGCAAACCTTTGACCGCATTGCGTGTGATTGGACCCACTTCTAATTCCGTTAAATCTCCCGCATAATACACATTCAGTTCTTCAACCATCTCATCCTCTAAACGGGATAGGAATTTCCCTAACTTCTCAGAAAGGTGAAAATAAGGCTCAATTTTCTTCATAATCTCTTGTGGTACAGAAGGGATGTTTACCGGATGTAATGCGAGCCCCCCTGAGAGGATCGTGACAACATCTTCACTCACATCAACGGCAACACTCTCTTGTGCTTCGAACGTGCTCGCTCCTAAATGAGGTGTTGCAATGACTTGATCCAATTCCAATAGCTTATGATCAGTCGCCGGTTCTTCCTCAAACACATCGATCGCAGCTCCTGCTACCTTCCCGCTTACAATCGCATCATATAAAGCATCTTCATCAATAATTCCACCGCGGGCGCAGTTAATGATCCGTACATGATCTTTCATCAAGGTAAACGTATCTGCATTAATAATATGGCGCGTTTCCTTTAATAATGGGGTATGAACCGTAATAAAGTCGGCGGCTTTCACGACTTCTTCTAAGGTACCACAATCAATCCCCATATTTTTCGCCTTTTCATCTGTTAAAAAGGGATCATAGGCGATGACTTTCATCCGTTGACCTATCGCCCGGGCTGATACTTCCGAACCAATTCGCCCTAGTCCAATAACACCAAGCGTCTTGCCCTTCAATTCAACACCGACATATGATTTCCGATCCCATTCCTTATTCTGTAGCGAATGATATGCTTGCGGAATATTCCTCGCTAGGGCCATTAGCATCGCAATGGTATGTTCTGCGGCAGAGTTAATATTCGCATTCGGCGCATTAACAACAATAACACCATTTGCTGTCGCTGCTTTTAAGTCAATATTATCAACACCGACACCTGCGCGACCAACCACCTTTAATTGGGTTCCACTCGCGATCACTTCCTCTGTTACTTGGGTCTGACTACGAACTAATAAGGCATCGAAATCTTTGATCCGTTCGAGTAATGCTTCTTTTGATAAATCCGTTTCTACAATTACCTCAATACCTTCTGCCTCACGTAGTGGAGTAAGTCCATCCTCACTAAGTGGATCAGCAACTAAAACTTTATATGTCATTCTTTTATTCCACCGGCCAGATAAACTTCCTGTGCCGCTGATACGCCTTGCCCTAATGTAATCTGTTTACCTATCTTTTGTAGACCAATTTCCAGAATGCTAATCATTTGTAGTACATCAGCTGCCGTACAATAACCCATATGACCAATTCGAACAATTTTCCCTTTTAAATGTTGTTGTCCGCCAGCTAAATCTAAACCAAAGTCTTTTTTAACTTGTTTTCTTAGTTCTTCACCATCAAAATCGGCTGGACGAATGGCGGTAACTGTCGGCGATGCAGATTCATCCGATGTTAATAAGGGAATATCTAATGCTTTCATCGCCGCCCGCATCATTTCTTTCATCGTGTCATGGCGTAAATAGACAGCTTCTAACCCCTCGTTCTCGAATAAATTCAAGACTTGCTCCAGTCCGAATAATAAGGATACTGCTGGTGTAAAGGGTGTAGAATCAGCTAATAAATTTTGGCGATATTTCCGTAAATCTAAATAGAATCGTGGCTGTTTATTCGCTTCAATCACTTTCCAAGCACGATCACTAGCAGCAATAAAGTTTAATCCTGGTGGGAGCATCATTGCTTTTTGTGATCCTGTAACAAAGATATCGATCTTCCACTCGTCCATTCTAGTATCAATCCCACCAACACAGGATACCCCGTCTACAATCACGAGTGCTTCCGAATGCTCATGTACGACACTACTCACTTCATTAATTGGATTAATCACACCTGTTGATGTTTCACAATAGGTAACAAAAACAGCTTTGATCTGTGGATTTTCTTGTAAATAGGACTTCACTTCCTCAGGATGAACAGCTTCTCCCCAAGACACTTCAAGCCGATGAACCTGCAATTCATACGTTTCACATATCTTGGCAAATCGGTCACCAAAAGCACCCGTAACAATGACTAGAACTTCGTCTCCTGCTGTGACTGTATTGACAACTGCTGCTTCTAACCCTGAAGTACCACTACCTGTCACAATCATAACGTCTTGTGTTGTTCCAAAGACCTGCTTTAACTTTGTTTTGATTCCTTGCATAAGGATCGTTGTCTCTTTGCCCCGGTGCCCAATCATTGGCTGATTCATTGCCCTCTGAACACTTGATGGAATTGGAGATGGCCCTGGAATTCGAAGTAAATTTGTATCTTGTTGCATTATTAGTCTCCTCGATTCTTTATAATGTAATTTTTAAACCCATTTTTCTGTTTATTCAGATTCATAGACGTAAAGAATAGTATGTTAAAGAACCTTTGCCCCTAGGGTCGATGTAAAATGAGTTAATGCCCATTCATGCCCCTGTTGATTAAAACTCGCTACAGCATCTTTATGAACAACAATGCTAAAGCCCTTATTATACGCATCGATCGCAGTATGTAAAATACAAATGTCTGTACACACCCCTACTAAATGTAATTCGGTTATATTTCGTTCACGTAATTTAATTTCCAAATTCGTACCTGCAAAAGCACTATAACGCGTTTTTTCAAAATAATAGATATTGGGGTTATCTTTATTCTCCTCGTATACCGTGCCAAGCTCCCCATATAATTCTTTACCGGATGTTCCCTTGATATTATGTGCTGGAAATAAAGTTGCTTCCGGATGATACGAATCCCCTTCTTCATGCGCGTCGATTCCGAACGTTACGAAATCCCCTGCTTCGATAAACTCCTTTGTTAGAGAAACAATCTGGGCCTCAATATCTTGCCCAGGCTTACCACTTGTTAACTTGCCATCATCTGCCACAAAATCATATGTGTAATCAACATTAATTAATACGCGCTTCATCATACACCCTCCTCTTTATTCAATCGATATGTGACGGTACATCCCGTCTTAGCATGAAAAAAATTACAAATCAATGCGATATAATAATGTTCGTGATGCATTGCACATGCCTCAAGTGGTTATTTTATCAATTTTAATGAAATTCATTTCCTGATGAACTATATCCTACTATAAGCGATTTTTATTTACAATTTCATCGTTCATGATGGAGTGGTTGTCGTTACGATAATATCATGTGCTTGACCTTTTGTACGCATTGCAGCATGATATGTAGGTCCTACCATTCGTTTGTATGAAAAGCCATACTCTATCGCTGTTGTAATAAAGGTTTTTGCTAAATAAACAGCTTCCTCAACCGAGTGACCTTTAGCCAAATAAGCTGTTATCGCAGCTGAATACGTACACCCAGCACCACTTGTATGAATGGTGTCAATACGTGGAGCTTCAAATGTAGTTAACACTTTTCCATCATATAACACATCTACTGCCGGTCCATCTAAAAGCCCGCCTTTAACTAATACATATTGTAAACCAAGTTGATGCAAATCAATGGCAGCTTGTTTAAGATCGTCAACAGTCGTTAACTCTCGCCCATTCAACAAAAAGGAAGTTTCAGGCATATTTGGTGTAATAACTTTTGCCAATGGTAATAATCTGCCTTTCAACATGTCCATTGCATCTTCTTCTAGGAGCTTCGAATCTAATTTACCAATCATGACTGGATCAACAACAAGATTTTCAATCGCTGACTTGTTAATCAGATCAGCAACCTTTTCAATCACTTCTTTTGAAAAAAGCATGCCTGTTTTTAAGGCGTCTATCCCTACCTGCTCCATCGCCGCCCAAAACTGTGCTTCAATGGCTTCAAGCATTTGTGGGTGCACATTTTTATTCGTGCGTGGGTGCCGCGCAACAATTGCTGTAACAACACTCATCCCGTACACGTCAATTTCCTGAAACGTTTTTAAATCTGCCTGAATTCCTGCACTTCCGCCTGCTGCTGAACCTGCGATTGTAAGGACTCTCGGTGGTTTTATCATTTAACATTTCCTTTCTTTATGAGATCTTCTGATTTCATGCTCGATTCAGTTCATTTCGGTTGTCCCAATGGTGCTCGCTTAGCCATAGTCTAGCTAACCTTTCTCCTCGCAATTAGCGCGCTTCTTTTCGACGCAAAATGGATAAGCGCGTCTCCTCACCTTTACCTATTCTTTTATAGTTCTCAACGTGCTTGACGATAAACAGTAAGAAGATGATACATGCAATGAACAGAGTCGTAACGCCAAATGTAAATTGAGTATATGCGAGAAAGGATACATACATAAAAAATGTCCCCACTACAAAGTAATCTGTTGCTACAGCGATAACCAATAGAATAGCAATCCCCATAATAGCAACCCGCCAATCCATGACTAATAAGGAGCCAATGAATGATGCGGTGCCTTTACCGCCATTAAACTTCATTGTAATCGGATAATTATGGCCGATGATGACAAATACAGTATTAATATATATGAATAACGTTTGTGCCTCGTTAATAATTCCATTTTTATTTAAAATAAAGATAATTAATAAGATAGATAAGACCGCTTTAAACACATCAATAAATGCAACAAAAAAACCATATCTCCAACCTAATAACAGGGTCGTATTCGTTGCCCCAGCATTTTTCATTCCTGTACCTTTAATATTTACACTTTTATAATTCCCGATGATTTGTGAGCCGTGAATACAGCCAAAAAAGTAGCCGATTAAAATCGTAATCAATACATACATCTTTTCACCTATTTTCTTATTTATTATACTACATCCACGCTATTTATATATAGTAAAATAATGAGCAGATGGATTAATGAATTTCATCATACCGATTCAAGTGGATTTTATAATTCCTATTTATAACTATATCACTCCTTCAACGAAGTGACCGAGTTGGTTACGATAATCACAAAATCCATTCACTTATGCTAAAAAGCTGCCAATAAAAGAACTTTTCACCATAATAAAAGTGCGCCATAATAGACACCAACCATACTCATCACGTATACTTAAACAGTCTCGACTATTAAAAACACTCCAAATTCGTCAATTAGGAGGACATTCTATGGAGCTATCAGGTATCCACCACATTACTGCCATCACGGCTGATGCAAGAGAAAACTTTCACTTTTATACCGAAGTATTAGGAATGCGTCTTGTTAAGAAAACAGTCAAACAAGATGATACATCAGTATACCATTTATTTTATGCTGATGAAATAGGTAGACCTGGAACAGATCTCACTTTTTTTGAAATACCAAAGGCTAGAAAAAGGACGCATGGAACAAGTAGCATTTCCGATATATCTTTACGCGTACCAAGTGATGCAGCCTTATCATACTGGCTTGAACGATTCACACAATTCGATGTAGAGCATGACGGGATTGCAGAACAAGCAACTCGAAAGGTCATCCACTTCCGTGATCCTGAAGGACAGCGCCTCACACTCGTTTCAGATGAAACAAATACAGGTATCGATGGAGGTCATCCTTGGAAGCAGAGCAAAGTCCCCGTAAAGCATGGGATAACAGGGCTTGGCCCCTGTACAATCACGGTAGGTAATGTAGCTGCAACCATCACTGTATTAACAAGACTACTCACCTTTCAGCAAGTTGGAAGCTATCCATCACCCATTGATGGTCAAGATGATATCATTGTACTGTCTTTAGATAATGGAGGAACAGGTGCTGAAATCCACGTAGAAAGCCGAACAGATCTCCCACAAGAAACATCAGGAAGTGGTGGTGTACACCACATTTCTCTCCGTGTAAAAGATGAAGAGTCATTAAGAAAGTGGAAAGATTATTTAGATAACGCACTCATGCCAAACTCTGGCTTAGTGGACCGTTTTTATTTCAAGTCTGTTTATTTTCGGGAACCGAATGGCATTTTATTCGAGCTCGCAACAGATGGACCTGGATTTACAATTGATGAAGAGGTAGACCATTTAGGGGAAATTTTATCATTGCCAGCCACTCTTGAAGGTAAACGAAAAAGTATTGAAGCGAAATTAGCTCCTCTACACACGGATAAACCACATGATTAAGTCCGATTTTACTTTACATATATGGACATCATATAAAACAATTAAGAAAAGGAGCTGCCTGGACAGCTCCTTTTTTATTTATTAACTTATCGTAACGAATATGTTTTTCTTTATTAGTGATAAACACCGGCTTTTATGAATAAATTACTGCTTTGTTTCTTCCTCTTCTGTTTCCGATACTTCCGAATCACTCGACAACGGATCAACTGAATGCTTGTATCCATATCCTTTAGAAATAGTGATTAATGTTAGTACTAACACAATAAGTGTGATCACTATTGCTACAATAAATATCGTCATCATCATACTCCTCTTTAGAAATTATGGACTTATTATACAATAACAAGATTCATTATGTTACTTTTCCAACCTATTTGCAGGCCCTTTGGATAAAGTTTCCACCAAATAGAGTGCTATTCATAGTAAATCAAGCCTATGTATAGCAATCTATTGGATACGCAAGCTTGATTTGCTACACCCAATCATATGCAATTATATACGTGGCAATCGAATTTTATAGTGTTTGTATCTCGTTTTGAATACCTATATTATTAATAATAAGATTGTTTTAGATATTATCGGAAATCTAAGGGGGGCTTTTTTATAATGAAAAAATTACTATTTCCAGTCTTATTATTCTTCTTAATCATCGTACTTGCTGCATGCGGATCAGATGATGCTGCAGATAATGATGGTGGCGGAGATGATGCTGATGATGCTGCTAGTGGCAAGTTGGCTGAATTACAAGATAAGGGTGTCGTAAAAATCGGGTTCGCTAATGAAGAACCTTACGGCCATGAAGATGAAAATGGTGAACTTACAGGGGCTTCCGTTGATACTGCAAAAGCAGTTTTTGCTGAACTTGGCATCGATGAAGTAGAAGGTCATTTAGCTGATTATGACCAACTTGTTCCCGGATTAGGCGCTGGTAAGTTTGACGCGATTACTTCCGGAATGGCGATCACACCTGAACGTTGTGAAAATGCTGCGTTTGCTGAACCAGATATGAAATATGGTGAAGGACTTATCGTTAAAAAGGGAAATCCTAAAGATTTAAAAAGTTACACAGATATAGCCGATAACGAAGATGTAACCATTTCTATTATGTCTGGCGCTACTGAAAATGACTTTGTTACTTCTGAAGGTGTTGACGAAGATCAAATTCAATCCGCTCCGGATATCGCGGCAACGATTGCAGCGGTAGAGTCAGGACGTGCTGACGCTACAACAGGAACTGAAATGACACTGATTATGGCTTTAGAATCAGCTAATTCTGATGAACTTGAATTCGTTGAAGATTTCGAACAACCTGATATTGAAGGGGTGCCAAGTTATGGTGCTGTTGCATTCCACCCTGACAACGATGAATTACTCGAAGCATTTAACGAAAAGCTTGCCGAGTTAAAAGAAAGCGGGAAAATTCAAGAAATTCTTGAAGATAATGGTTTTGATGATGAACGTAACTATCCTGAAGATGATGTCACGGCAGAAATGGTCTGTAAAGGGGAAGAATAAGACCATTTGCAACGGAGATTATAATCAATTATGACTCCATAGGGTTGGCCCCTTCACCTAGGCGCCAACCCTTTGCTTTTTTAACCGTATATAAACGCGAAAAGTACATTGATCTGATAAAAATAATGGAATAAAGGAGTGATTATGATTAATGCAATTATTGATGTTTTCCCCGATTTAATAAAAGGGCTCAAGATAACAGTAACCGTGCTACTTGCTTCAGCTTTTTTCGGCTATTTTATGGCCTTTACTGCCGGCCTTTGCCGTCTTTCCAATAATTTCATCTTACGTAAATTTACTGGATTCTATGTTGAAGTCTTTCGGGGTACCTCGTTAATAGTTCAATTGTTTTGGTTATATTATGCATTACCCATTTTGTTTAACATCCATTTAGGTAATGACTTCTGGGTTGGTGCTATCGCAATTGGTCTTAACTATGGTGCATATATGTCAGAAATTGTACGGGGATCAATTTTAGCCGTTGCTAAGGGACAGTCTGAAGCAGCGACTGCGTTGAATCTATCACGTTTTCAACGCATGCGCTTAGTTATTTTCCCGCAAGCCCTTAGAATGATGCTTCCCGAGTTTGGGAATTACTTGATCCAAATGTTAAAAGCAACATCACTTGTTTCATTAATTGGTTTAACCGATGTCCTATACTTTGGTGATATCGCTAGAAGTAATGATTTATCAATGGCACCGACCATTTACTTATTAATTCTCGTATTCTACTTCATCCTTGCGCTTCCAATCATTTGGTTGACTCGTAGACTTGAGACCTATTCGAAGAAAGGGGTGGCTAGTCAATGAGTGAATGGAGTTGGGATGTATTCTTTGATGCCTTCCCCCTCATTATAAAAGGGTTATATATTACTGTTGGCTTAACAATTGCTTGTTTTGTATTTGCTTTAATCTTTGGATTCGTTTGGACCTTTTTAAGACGAATCCCAATTAAACCGATTCAGTGGATTGTAATTTGGGTCATGGAGTTTATCCGCTCGACCCCACCGTTGGTCCAATTGTTTTTCATTTATTATGCCTTCCCGTTGGTTCCTGTAGTCGGAATGACGCTGAGCCCATTTACAAGTGCTGTACTCGGTTTAGGTATTCATTTCAGTACGTATATAAGTGAAGTCTACCGTTCAGGTATTGATGGAGTTGCTCAAGGTCAGTGGGAAGCTGCTAAAGCAATGAACTTCCCTACAAGAAAAAAGTGGACGAAGATTATTTTACCACAAGCACTACCACCAACCATTCCAATGTTAGGGAATTACTTAATTATTATGTTTAAAGAAGTGCCGTTAGCATCGACAATTGGTGTCGTTGGTATTTTACGAATAGCAAATAACTATGGTGCTAAAACATGGGACTATGTAGAACCACTAACGATCGTGGCGATTCTATTCTTACTACTTAGCTACCCTTCTGCTATTCTCATTAGTAAATTAGAGAAAAAAATGAATCGTAGCTTCGATAAAAAAACAGTTGTAAATGAAGCAAAGTAGTTAAAATAGCAGAGAACGGGGATGTAAAGATGGAACCAATTGTAAAGTATGAAGATGTATACAAATCTTTTGGAGATGTTGAAGTACTCAAAGGAATTGATTTCGATATTATGCCTGGAGAAAAGGTTGCGATTATTGGGCCAAGTGGTTCAGGTAAAACAACGATTATCCGCATGCTCATGACTCTAGAGCAGCCCACATCGGGCTCCATTATTGTTGATGGTGAGAATTTGTGGAAAATGACTAAGAATAATAGACTCGTATCAGCAAATGAAAAACACCTGCGTCAAGTGCGGGGCGATATCGGGATGGTGTTCCAACACTTTAATTTATTCCCGCATATGACGATTTTGGATAACTGTATGACGGCTCCCATTCAAGTAAAAAAGGAAGACAAAGCCTCTGCGAAGAAACGATCCATTGAAATGCTAGAAAAAGTTGGCCTCGGTGATAAGCTAGACAATTATCCAGACCAACTTTCTGGTGGACAAAAACAGCGTGTAGCGATGGCACGGGCATTGGTGATGCGTCCGAAAATTATGTTGTTTGACGAAGTGACCTCTGCGCTCGATCCAGAACTCGTTGAAGAAGTACTTGAAGTGATCCGTGACCTGGCGGAAGAAGGCGATATGGCCATGGTTCTCGTCACACATGAAATGGAGTTTGCGTTAGATATCGCGGACCGTGTAGTCTTTCTAGATGATGGGGTCATTGCTGAGAACGGGACACCTCATGAGGTTCTTGAGGACTCTAAAAATGAGCGGCTACAAAGCTTCTTACGTCGTTTCAGAAGATAGGAAAGAAGACAAACAAAAAGGCATGGATCATTGACTATAATGATCCATGCCTTTTTCAGTTCACTTATTATTCATCTTCACCAATGATCTTCACTTCGCGTTCTAACACAACATCATATTTTTCCTTTACGACTTGTTGAACAAACTGAATCAATTCAATATATTCCTGAGCTGTACACTCATGACGGTTCACGATAAACCCAGCGTGTTTTAGCGATACTTGCGCATCACCTATTTGTTTACCTTGTAACCCACTATCCTGAATCAATTTACCTGCAAAATAGCCTGGTGGGCGTTTAAAGACACTACCACATGATGGGTATTCAAGAGGTTGCTTTGATTCACGCTTAAACGTTAAATCATCCATGGTTGCTTTAATATCCTCAGGATCCCCTTCTTTTAAAACAAAGGTAGCCTCTAACACAATATAAGCATTCTCTAATATATTACTTGTTCGATATTCCAAATCCAGCTCGGAAGCTGCTAATGTATGAAGTTCACCATAGCGGTCAACAACGACCGTAGATTCTAAAACATCTTTCACTTCTCCACCATATGCACCTGCATTCATAAATAGCGCTCCACCAACTGAACCTGGTATCCCACAAGCAAATTCTAATCCAGTCAATTTATTTGCCAATGCTTCTCTTGATGCTTGAATAATCTTCGCACCGCTCTGCACGACAAGCGTTGTCTTATTCACATTCATTTCAGCAAGTTTCCCCAAATTCATAACGATCCCACGAATTCCGCCATCTTTAATAATCAAATTTGAACCATTTCCAAGTAATGTAAATGGCACTTCTTCCTCATTTGCTAGCTTTACAATTTCTTGGACATCTTGATATGTTTCTGGCGTCACAAAAAAGTCAGCCTGGCCACCTAAACGAGTGTATGTATAACTTTTTAAAGGTTTATTAACCATCACATTTTCTTCAGACGCTATCTTTATTATTTTTTTATATAATTGATGATTATCCGCCACTTCAATCATTCCTTTATTTATAGTCCATTTGTAGATTACAATAGATTATTCCCATCTCATCATCGATGTTCCAATTTCAATCTATGATATCATACCATACATTTTATAGTCGTGGCTAGAAAAATGGGGTCAGTCCCCCGCCATGGTGCAGTGCTAACGTGGCGGGGGACTGACCCCATTATGTTTTTTTATATTTTAGTTTCTACATCTGCTTTATCTTTTAATTGTCCAAGTTTTTCTTCTAACATTTCCATTTCTTTACGATCAGATAGATCGGCTTTTAGATCATCTTTAATCTCGTCAAGCTCTGGCATTTCTTCATTGGCTTCTTTTAATTCATCATATGCTTCTTTCACTTCATCATCTGAAACCTTCGCTTCTTTGAGCTCGGAGCTCATGTACTCGTCCAACACAAGTTCGAATGTAAGCTGTTCTTTATAGTCGTCTTCTGTTAAATTAAATTGATCTAAAACCATTGTAAATTGTTCTTCGTTTTCTGACTTAATCGTATCTAGCTCTGATTCTACATCTTTTTCTGAAACATCGATCCCTTGTTCTGTTGCGTCTTGCATAATCAGTTCACGTTCAACAAGTGCGTCGAGAACTTGTTCTTTTATTGTATCTTGATCACTCACATCTTGTCCTTGTTGTCCGAACATCATTTTAGTCTGTGCATACGTGTTGTTATACTCGAGACCTTTAATGTCCGTGCCATTGATACTCGCAATGACCTCGTCCTCGTCAACTTTCTCTTCCTTCGTCATCTCAAGATCTTGTTCTTCTTGTTCTGCTCCAGCATCTTCTGATTCTTTAGGTGTTTCATCTTTCTCCTTCTCACCTTCAGAGTCACCACCACAAGCTGCCAAGACGACAGCCAAACTAAGCGCTAATCCAAATCTTATAAACTTTTTCATTATTTTCACCTTCACTTCCTAACATTGTGTATCCATTCAAACACATTCCAACGAAGAATAGCAAGCAGATTTAGCCAGATAACATAGATGTAGTCTATATTACATAACTCTGCCACATTTCATTATGTTTATACATTTTTAAAAGCGAAATTTACTTTCAAAGGTCCATTCCATCCCTTGATCATAAACTTCGCTTATCTACTTACTCTAGGCTAGCGCCAATTTCTTCAATCATTTCAGTTACAGATACAAGCCCTCCACCAGATAAATACCAGAACTCTGGATTTAGATACGTAATATTGTCGTTCTTATACACATCTGTTTTCTTAACAAGCTCATTCTCTACGATGTTTTCAGCTGCTGACTCTTCACCAATTGCTGCACTACGATCGACTACGTACAGTAAATCAGGATCTTTTTCTACAACATATTCAAATGAAACATTCATGCCATGTGTTGATGCCTCAATATCTTCGTCTGTAGCCTCTACTCCAAATACATCATGAATGAGACCAAACCTTGAGTTCGGACCATATGCACTAATCTTATCGTCATTTGCTAGAATAATTAAACCGTTTTGTCCACTATCTTCGGCCTTTTCTTGTAAGGAAGCAATCGCATCTTCGATTTGTTCTTGTTCTTCTGCCACTTCATCTTCCTTGTCAAACACTTCACCAATAACCGCTAAATTTTCATTAAATGAATCCATGTATCTCGTTGTATCTACGCCAAGATAAACGGTGTCCGCAAGTTCTTCTAATTCCTCATAAACTTCAGATTGACGGCCTGAGATGAGGATTAAATCCGGATCGATTTCCGCTATTTTCTCAAAATCAGGTTCTTTCAAACTTCCCACATTCTCATAATCATCGCCCTCATATTTATCTAAATAAGCAGGGATGTTGCTTTGTGGAACGCCTACTACATCAACGCCAAGCTTATCCAATGTATCTAATGTACCAAAGTCAAAAACAACAACTTTCTCTGGATTCTTTTCAACTTCTGTCGTACCTAATTCATGCTCAACAGTTACTGTTTCCGCTTCTTCACTATCGCCGTCCTGATTTCCCTTTTCCTCATCTGCTTCATCTGTACTTCCACAAGCTGCAACAACCAATACCATGATTCCTAATAACATCATAAATAATCTATGCTTCAAAATTAATTCCTCTTCTCATTTAGTAGTTTGCTAACCAAAGTAAACACAAATACGTTGGTTATTGATTTCTTGAACATTGAAGTCCATATCATATATATCTTTCAATACACACTCATCGATCACGTCACATGTTGGTCCTTGTTTTACAATCTCGCCATCTTTAAAGGCTACAATTTGATCGGAGTAGCAAGATGCAAAGTTTATATCATGAATAACGATGACAATTGTCTTGCCAAGTTCATCCACAAGTCGACGCAATGTTTTCATAATCTGAACAGCATGACGCATATCTAAGTTGTTTAAAGGCTCATCAAGTAAAATATACTCCGTATCCTGGGCAATGACCATTGCAATATGTGCGCGTTGGCGTTGTCCACCACTTAGTTCATCTAAGTATTTGTCCTGCATAGTCCCAAGCTCCATATAGTCAATTGCCTCATCTACAATCCTCCAATCTTCTTTATTAAGCTTCCCTTGTGAATAGGGAAACCTTCCAAATGAAACCAATTCCCTAATCGTAAGTTTCAAATTAATCGAATTGGACTGTTTTAAAATAGAGATCTTTTTAGCAAGATCGCCATTCTTTGCCTTCGTTATATCTTGACCTTCAATTGTGATCTCGCCACCATCTTGGGCAATCAATCTACTAATCATTGATATTAAGGTACTTTTACCCGCACCATTAGGTCCGATAAATGAAGTGATTGTTCCTTTTTCAATAGATAAGGACACATCTTTAATGACCTTTTTATCATTGTATACTTTAGAGACACTCTTAATTTTTACCATGATTTATTCTCCTTTAATAAAAGATAGATGAAGTAAACCCCACCAATAAAGTTGATGATTACACTCACTGTCGTTTGAAAGGTGAAGATTCTTTCCACAATAAATTGGCCTCCAATTAAAGCAATAATACTTATAAATACGGAGCCGAGTATCAAGTATTTATGTTTATACGTTTTTAAAAATTCATGGGTCACATTTACAACGAGCAGGCCGAGAAATGTGATTGGGCCAATGAGCGCTGTCGCAACAGATGTGAGTATAGCTACAATGACCAACATATGTTTAACTACGTAGTCATAAGGAACACCGAGATTAACTGCGTGATCTTTTCCTAATGCAATCACATCCAAGTACTTATAAAAACGTAATAAGTATAGAAAGCATAGAACCATCATGATGATGGATACATAGACTAAATCAGTATTGACATTATTAATACTGGCAAACATTTTATCCTGAGCGACCATAAATTCATTCGGATCGATCAGTACTTCCATAAACGAAGTTAAACTCCCAAAAAACGTTCCTAAAATCATTCCGATTAATAATAGAAAATAAATATTATTTCCTTCACCTTTGAATAATAACCGAAATAGTACTAATGAAAATAAACCCATAATGCCTACCGTTATTAAGAAATTAATATTACTACTCATCATTACAAGTGATTTTGAACCGAAGCTAAAGATAATAAACACTTGAATGAGTAAATATAGGGAATCTAAACCCATGACACTTGGTGTTAAGATACGATTATTCGTAATGGTCATGAAGATAGTCGTAGAAAATGCAATGGCACCACCAGTTATGATGATTGCAACTACCTTAATCACCCTTCTCGGTAACAGATAACCGATATTGCCCGTTAAATCATAAAATATATATAAGGCTGCTAAGAAAATCGCTATAATGGCTAGGATAATGGTCTTCTTTTTATAACCCATATTTTTTTCTCCTTAATAGTAGATAAATAAATATTCCACTACCAATGACCCCTACGGTTAAACTAATGGGGATTTCATACGGGTAAATAATCACGCGACCAATCACATCACACATTAAGACAAACACAGCACCTAGCAAGGCCGTATGTAATAAGTTGTTTTTCAGATGGTCACCTTGGTAAATGGTAACAATATTTGGAATAATTAACCCTAAAAATGGAATCACCCCAATGGCCAGTACGACAGAGGATGTAACCAATGCCACAATAATGAGTCCTAAGTTTACAACTTGCCGGTAATTAAGTCCGAGGTTTTTAGAAAACTCCTCCCCCATTCCAGCAATTGTAAATTTATTCGCATAAAAATAGGCGATCGCTAGAATAGGTACACTGACAAACATCAACTCATAATTCCCACTCATAATCATTGAAAAATCACCTTGCATCCAAGATGACATGTTTTGAATGAGATCGTCTTTATAAGCGAAAAAGGTCGATATCGAACCAATGATACTACCAAACATCAAACCAACTAGTGGAATGAAGATCGTATCTTTAAATTTAACCTTTTCTAATATTTTCATAAAGATAAAGGTCCCTGCCAAGGCAAATGCAAAGGACACGAGCATTTTTTGAATTGGGCTCGCAGTCGTGAAAACCATTAATGATACGAGTACGCCAAGTCTAGCTGAGTCAAGTGTTCCCGCCGTTGTAGGAGAGACAAACTTATTTTGGGTTAATTGTTGCATAATCAGTCCACAAATACTCATGCTCATACCAGCAATGATAATGCTGAAGAGTCTTGGTAAACGACTCACGAGTAGTACTTGCTTCTGGTCACTCGTTAATGATAATAGATCAAGTGGTGATATATCGGATACTCCTATAAAAACGGAAGTGATTGATAATATGATGAGTACAATGACTAAATAGCGAATTTTCATTAAAATATCCTCTTCTTTATCAATAAACATGTCTATTGATAATTATTATTACCTTTTAATGAATCTAATTAAGAATGATATTCACTATCAATTAGACTGTAAATAAATTATAACATACAAAAATAAGAAGTTCAATAATTGCCATGGTTTATTTGTAGCACATTCATACATCCGACACATAGGGGCCTTATAATGAGGGAGCTTTTATGGTAGAAGTGTGTTTTTCTAGAATCTGACCCAACATACACAGAAAACCTGAGCAACCTAGCTCATACATTTCCCCTATTTATAGCTATACACATCGCTTGTTACGGTAATTATAAAATTCCTTAACCTACAAAAAAATGAATGAATTTACGAGGATAATTCCCGGTAAGTCCATTCATTTTAGAGATCAATCCTTATTACCTTTACAGTCTTCATCTGTACAATATGTTGTTTCAGATTGTTGACTATTCAGTGATTGTAAATGGGGCTGTTCCATTTCCTCTTCCCATACCTTTGCTAATACTTCAGCAAAGACATCTGGTGGTTGCGCGCCGGAAACGGCATACTTCTCATTAAACACATAAAAAGGTACTCCTTCTACCCCGATCTGCACCGCTAGTTCTTGATCCTCTCTGACAGCCCTTGTATATTTCTTTGTTTGTAAAAATTCAAGAACAGCATCTACATTTAAACCAATCTCCGCGGCAAGTTTTGCCAATATATGATGTTCGCCAATATGTTCTGAATCTGTAAAATGGGCTTTTAAAATGCGTTCTGTCATCTCATTACCTTTATGCTGCTTCGTAGCATAGATCGCCAGACGATGTGCATCAAGCGTATTGGTGGGTTGGATGGCATCAAAATGATACGTTAATCCGACCTTTGTTGCTTCTTTACTTATATGGGCAGTATCCTGTTTAACTTCTTCCATACTTACTCCAAGTTTATTAGATAATAATTCATAATAGCCTTTTGTCGGTGTTACTTCAGCATAAGCGTCGAGTTCATAGCTTTTATATTGAACAGTGACATTGTTTTTATGAGGGAATTTTTCCAAAGCCGATTCAAACTTTCTTTTTCCAATATAGCAAAATGGACATACAAAATCTAACCAAACCTCAACTTTGATTTAACACACCTCTTTCTGTCAATTATTGTATCACAAACCTGAATTGAGCCGATAATATTGTGCTTGAAAACCCCACTTTCACACATGTTTTACTTCATTTACAATATCGATCAGCTTTGATTCGTGTACAATAATTGCCGGTGTGAATTCATCGGCTTTCATTTAATAAGGAATGCCCCATAATCGTAACGCGATTTGTATTTTTTAGCTCTTCAATCGTTTGAGCACCAATACCAAACATGGCCATTTTCAATTCCAGTTCAATTTGTTCCATTTCACGAACGACAGCTTCCGTTGACTCCGTTGCAGCTTCCAATAACTGCCTAGCATAGCCGATCACATTCGCTCCAATTGTAATAGCTTTAGCAGCATCTAATCCCGTCTTCATTCCCCCACTAGCCACGATTGGTGTTTCGTTTAAACGACTTCGAACGGAAACAATACAATCTTTTGTCGGTAGTCCCCAACTATTAAAGGCTTCTGCCGCTGCTTTTCTCAGAGGATCCTGTGATCGTAACTTTTCGACTTGGCTCCATGAGGTTCCACCTGCACCAGCCACATCAATATAGGAAATGCCAACATCGTGCAATTTTTCTGCAACGGATCCATCAATACCAAATCCAACTTCTTTAACCCCTACCGGAACCGTTAATTGGTTACATATCTTTTCGATTTTAGGTAATAAATTCGCGAAATTTAGATCGCCACCATCTTGGACAACTTCTTGCAAACTATTTAAATGGAGTACAAGGGAGTCTGCTTCCGTTAAATCAACAATACGCTGGCATTCTTCTACACCGTACCCATAATTTAATTGTACGGCACCAATATTAGCAATTAATGGAACGGACGGCGCGTGCTTGCGAATCAAAAAGGAATCCTCGTGCGCTTTACTTTCTAATAAAGCTCTTGTTGAACCAAGCGCAATCGCCCATCCTTTCATTTCAGAGGCCTTCGCTAAATTTTGGTTGATTTCAGTTGCAAGGCCTGACCCCCCTGTCATGGAACTCACCAAAAATGGAGCTTTAAGTGGTTTATTTAAAAACGCTGTATCCAATGTGATAGCAGAGAAATCAATTTCTGGAAGTGCATTATGTATAAAGGATATTCCTTCTAACCCCGTTGACTTATTTACACCCTCCACATTTTCCGTTAAACAAAGGCGAATATGTTCTGTTTTACGCTTATTAATATCTACTTCCATATCAACACGTCCTTTTTTTATAGTATCATTTACGAGCCACTTTGTTTATAAACCATTTCTGAAACGTATGGATGAATGGTAACAACATAAATCCCGATCATAACAATGACCATTCCTACCATTTGGGTTACCGTAATGACCGATCCATAGATAAAGACAGCGATCACTGCCGTACTAATTGGCACCACATTCATATAAATACTCGCTTTGCTTGCACCAACTTGTTGGATGCCTTGGTTCCAAACTAAAAAGGCGATGACAGACGAACAGATGACCATGAATAACATTTCGTTCCACCCTTGTACCGACATTTGTGGTACCGTCTTCCACCCATTCTCGGTAAAAGAAGTGACCCCGAGCAAGATCGAGCCAATCAATGTCGTTACGGTTGTCGTTAGGAGTGGCGATACTTCACGCATCACGATTTTGCCAAGTAATCCATGTGAAACCCAGCAAATTAACCCTCCAATGAACAGGAGATCGCCTCGATTAAAATCTAATTGCAATATGGTAGCAAAGGATCCTTGTGAAATAACAACCATTACGCCTCCTAACGATAAGGAAAGGCCAATTCCAATACGCTTGTTCCATTCCTCACGTAAAAACAATACTGCCCCAAGCGTCATCAAAACCGGGCTGGTAGCCATGATCAATGAACCGTTGATGGCTGAGGTCATATCAAGTCCGATAAAGAAAAATAGATTATATCCAAAGATTCCCGTTAATGCCATCAAGAATAAAGGTATCCATTGCTTCTTGATCGCATTGAAATTGACTTGGCCTCGCACCACAACAAGGCTTAATAAAATCAATCCCGCCGCTCCAAATCGTAGCGTGGCAGCTGTTATCGGTGGTATTTCTGTAATCACATGTTCTGCAGCAACAAATGCCCCACCCCAGAACAATGGTGCAAGTAATAGCCAACAATAAATAGCTACTGATTGTTCACTTTTCATGAGATTCCTTCTTTCACTCGCCCCTTACGGAATAATAGAACACCATAAATTCATTATTTTATTAAGTTTACTCGTTTTATGAATAGATTGAAAGCAAACTGAATCAATGGTGACACGAGATGCGACCAGTCATTCGGAAGGGCGGCAAGCTAGTAAAACAGGAACTTAAAAACACTTCCTAATTACAAACTGATTGTGTTCATCGCTATTCCTCGAAACTATCCATACTAGATGATTTTCATAATAGAGCACTGCTCTTTATGGTACAATATTATGACTTATGATTTTATTGGATACAGGGGAGAGCATATGGAACAAAACAGGGAACAATGGACATCAAAACTCGGTTTCATCTTATCAGCTGCTGGTTCAGCAATTGGTCTAGGCGCTATTTGGAAGTTTCCATACATGACAGGGATGTCTGGTGGGGGAGCTTTCTTTATGATCTTTTTAATCTTTACTATTTTCGTTGGGTTTCCGATTCTACTTGCCGAATTCATTATTGGCCGTGGATCACAAAAAGATGCTATTTCAGCGTATTCATTTTATGCTCCTGGAACACAATGGCATATCATCGGGATTATTGGTATGATTACATCTTTTATTCTACTCTCCTTTTACAGTGCCATTGGGGGCTGGATTTTATTCTACATGGTCAAGACAGTGAGTGGGGCCTTATCTGGTCTTTCTGATTCGGAGTATGGAGCTGTGTTCGATCATTATATTGCTGATCCACAAATAGCCGTCATATCTCAGTTTATTTTCATGCTCATAACGATTGTAATTGTTTCCAAAGGGATTCAAAAAGGAATTGAAAAAGCAAGCAAAATCATGATGCCTGCCTTATTTATTGCTTTTATCATCCTCATTATTCGTTCCTTAACATTGGATAATGCTATGGAAGGTGTCGCCTTTTTTCTATATCCGGACTTCTCTAGCCTAACTTCACGAACCATCCTATTTGCTTTAGGACAATCGTTCTTTTCTATTAGTGTCGGTGTTTCGGTGATGGTGACATACAGTTCTTACTTATCTAAAAAGGAGGATCTCACTAAATCAGCCTTTACGATTGTGACAATGAATATTATCATTTCCCTTTTAGCTGGATTAGCGATTTTCCCAGCCGTCTTTTCTTTCGGCTTTGAACCTACGGAAGGACCTGGGCTTTTATTCGTTGTGCTTCCAGCTGTATTTAATAAAATGCCGTTTGGGGCATTCTTTTTACTGATTTTCTTATTGTTATTTTTGTTTGCCACCTTAACCTCGGCATTCTCGATGTTAGAAATTATCGTTGCATCGATGACCAAAAAAGATCCATCCAAACGAAAAAAGGTCACTTGGATTACCGGGATCCTCATCTTTCTCGTCGGGGTTCCATCCGCTTTGTCTTTCGGATTATTAAGTGATGTTACCATATTTGGCCAAACGATCTTTGATTTCCTCGATTCTATGGTTTCGAATATTTTAATGCCTTTAGGTGCATTGGCAATCGCTGTTTTCACCTTTACAAGAATTCCTAAAGAAACATTATTCCGAGAAATAAGCGTTGGGTCAACAAAACGAAACCAACTATTCGCCCTTTGGTTTCTCGTCATTAAATATGTCGTACCGGTGGCGATTACGATCGTATTCTTAGATGTCATTGGCTTGTTTGATAAAGTCGGAGATCTGTTACAGAGATAAAGCATTCCAAAAAAGCCAGCGGGGCGACAATTGTCCTGCTGGCTTTTTTATTTATTTCATATTGGGTACTTCTAGTTGCTCCAACTAGCAACATCGGTACATTATGTAGTTAAGAACGGTTCAACGAAACTATATATTGTATCGATGTAGCTAATTTAGGTAATTATGAAATTCATTCAGTTAAATGACACTACCTGAAAGTTTGGCAGCTCAATATTAAATTGATCCTTTTCTGATCGCTCATAATCGTAACTAAATACGGCAATCGGCAAGATCGGTTTTCTATACTTTTGATAAAGTAAACTAAAGTATAAAAACATGCGTTGATGAAAGTTCTTTAGATAGGAACTTTGGGGCTCAACGTGAATAATGATGAGTGTACCCTCTCCTTTGAAGTTTGCCTCAAGCACAAGATCGACACGCCGATTTTCACCATCGATTAGATCAGTAAACAGCTCCTCTGAAATGGATTTGATCGATTCAAAATCAATTAGAGCGTGAAACACTGGAAAAAATACTTCGAGGAATTCCTCGAAGAAGTTACCAATTAACTCCCTGAACAACTGATCATGCTTCATGTACACTTGCTTTTCCTCTTGGATCAACGGTGATGACTGACTTGCCATATTGTAAAAATGGGACTGTCCTTTAGCACGTGTTCATACAGCCATTTTATCAGCACATCCTTTGCAATAGTGAGGTATATCCGAGGTGACGATCTATCTGTATGATAACAAAAAGCACGCAAAGGAACAAGTGCTCCTTTACTGACGATTGATCCAAGTATTTGTAGGGCTAAATGACGAAGCTTGTCAAGCCTACATCCTATTCTTATCATTCATTTCTTAGGTTGTTTTCGCTTTTTGTTGCGAGTCATTCTTGTAGTTAGATACTCTATGCCCCTTCACCATTAATCACCACATCCAAAACAGAATGCTATTTATGATTGCGGTTTTATCTGATGTTCTGAGTTTATACCATGATAAAACGTCCGCTTATTCCGCACCAGCCAACCAACAATCCTGTGTATGATCATTCACCATGCCAATGGCTTGCATAAAAGCATAACAAATAACGGGACCGACAAATTTAAAGCCACGCTTTTTCAAGTCTTTACTCATCCGTTCCGATTCCACTGTGGATGCAGGCACATCTTCGTGCCGCTCCCACTTATTTATCAGTGGCTTTCCGTCCGTAAACTGCCAGATATATGCACCGAAGCTTCCAAACTCCTCTTGAACACGTAGGAAAGCTTCTGCATTGGTAACAACGGAACGGACCTTTAATTTATTCCGGATAATCCCTTCATTCTGTAGTAAGGATTGAATCTTTATCTCATCATAGCCCCGCACAATCTTTGGATCAAACTGATCGAAAGCGACTCGGTAGCTATGTCGGCGTTTTAAAATCGTAATCCAACTGAGCCCGGCTTGTGCCCCTTCTAAGGAAAGCATTTCAAACAGCAATTGATCTTCATATACAGGTCTTCCCCATTCCTCATCATGGTACTTGATATAGATTGGATCATCTGTTACCCATGAACAACGTCGTTTATCCTGCATCATGATTCTTCCTTCGTTTCTAAACGATTATCTGGATAGGAGATCCAATCACTATAGCTACCAGGATATAATTTCACATTTTTAAATCCTGCTAATTGGAGTCCGATGATGTTTGGACAAGCGGAAATTCCTGAACCACAAGAGACAATAATCTCTGCTTCTTTCGGTATTGCGGCAAAGTGTTCCTTGAGTTCATCAACGGTCTTCCAACTCCCATCAGCGTGTAAAACATCCTTCCAAAAGTAATTTTTGGCACCAGGAATATGACCGGCCTTTTTGTAAAGTGGTTCAACTTTCCCTAAGTAGCGATCTTTTGCACGTGAATCAATGAGAATGGCAGTGGATGCTTGCAACTTGTTTTTTACATCGCTCATATCTACCGTTGCCTCTGTTAACACATTCGGCTCATATGTCTTCGGTATCGGTACGCTGATATCTTTCGTCACTTTATTTCCAGCAGCAACCCAAGCTTGATATCCCCCCGTTAACATATACATCTGCGTATGCCCGAGGTAGTGAAGCAGCCACCACATTCTCGCGGAAAACATATCATTTTCATCACTATATATAATCACCGTTGTTTGTTCATCAACGCCTATATTCCCCAACGTTTTCGCAAAAGTCTCTATTTCTGGTAGGGGATGACTTCCGCCATGTTCCTTTATCTCGCCGGAAAGCTCAGCTTTTAAATCCAAATAAACCGCGTGCTGAATATGACTTTCTGTATATGCCTTTTTACCTGCTGCTGCATCATTCAATTGAGCCCGCACATCAACAATGACGAGGTCGGTATGATTGTTCAATTGATCTTTCAGCCATTGTTCCGTAACAAAATAAGTCATCATCATTCTCCTCTGATTTACATTCATTTGAATGAATTTCATAATTGCCAAAACCAGCAACATCGATACGGATGTGGCACTAAACCGGTATTGTGAAATTCATTTTTATTCCTACGATTCATCTTAATTCTAGCTGATTTCAAGATTGTTTCATAGGATGGAATTAAAATACAATGGGAACGAGAATACTTATGTTAAGATAAAAGAATAGGAGATGATCGATAATGAAAAACATACTGATTGAACGCCTCACTACATATGCAAAGATCGATACACAATCAAATGCTGAGAATGACCATACCCCTTCAACACCCGGACAAATGGAGTTAGCAAACTTACTCGTTGAAGAATTGAAAGAAATTGGTATGCACGATGTTACGATTGATGATCATGGCTATGTCATGGCAACTTTACCCGCTAATACTGATAAACAAGTACCGACCATTGGGTTTTTAGCTCATGTGGACACAGCGACAGATTTCACTGGGAAAAACGTGAAGCCACAAGTCGTTGAAAATTTTGATGGAAACGATCTACTGCTAAATAAAGAGCTGGATATCGTATTATCAAGCAGAGAATTTCCCGAGTTATCAAGCTATCAAGAACATACCTTAATGACAACAGATGGCACGACATTATTAGGTGCAGATAATAAAGCTGGTGTCGCTGAGATCATGACGGCGATGGAATACTTGCTCACCCATCCCGATGTTAAACATGGAAAAATACGCGTTGCCTTCACCCCTGATGAAGAAATTGGCCGGGGTCCACATAAATTCGATGTCGAACAATTTAATGCGACATACGCGTATACAGTTGATGGTGGTCCACTTGGTGAATTGCAATACGAGAGCTTTAATGCTGCCGCAGCTAACGTTATATTTAGAGGGAGTAATGTCCATCCAGGTACCGCAAAAGACAAGATGGTCCATGCCGGAAAGATTGCTGCGGAATTCATAGGGAAGTTCCCTGAACAAGAAGCACCCGAATATACGGAAAAATACCAAGGATTCTATCACTTAATCTCGATGTCTGGTGATGTAGAAGAGGCTGAAGTGACGTACATTATCCGTGATTTTGATCAACTAAACTTCGAAGCTCGTAAAAAAGAAGTGGATGAGTTTATTACTGAAATCAAAGAAAAGTATCCAAAAGTAGAGGTTGAACGAACAATCTCCGATCAATATTATAATATGCGTGAAAAGATAGAACCGGTTATGGAAGTTGTCGATTTGGCATATCAAGCTATGGTTAATCTTGATATTAAACCAATCGTTGAACCTATTCGGGGTGGAACAGATGGCTCACAGCTCTCCTACAAAGGACTACCGACGCCAAACATCTTTACAGGTGGCGAAAATTTCCACGGAAAATTTGAGTATGTTTCGGTTGATAATATGGAGAAAGCCACACAAGTGATTGTAGAAATTTGCCGGCTGTTTGAAGCGAAATAATATCCAAGAAGAACGAACCCTCAGGGAATATTCATGCTATCATATTTCCTGGACAAACGTTTGTTTACCCAGACATATTTTTTTGCTATATTGTTATGGATAGGAATGACATTCATTAAGCTATACTATTTAATCGAAGGATGAATATACATAAAGAGAATTCATCTTTCCAAATGTTTGCGAGTAATAGGGGAGAGAAATGGAATGGTTAAGAAGATTTTAGTAATTGGAGTTGCACTCCTCGCTTGTTTTATCTTCTACTTAGCGCAGAATGATGCAGATCCAAATATCGAACAGCAGGAGGATGAGGTCATGTCACCTGAAACAGATCCAAATAATGGAGATGATGCTGAGGATCCCTCTGAAGAACCCTCAAAACAAGTAGAGGATCCTACGCTTCCAGAAGCAGATATCCAAAAGATGGATCAAGGAAAGTCCGTACAGGAATTACAAGAAAGCCTCCAAAGTATTGGTTATGCAATTAACGTAACGAGTAAATATGATGATGAAACAACGTGGGCGATTACTGATTTCCAATTGCAAAATGAGAAGTTAGATGCAACTGGAATTTATGATAATCAGACGAAGGAACGTTTACAGGATGCACTCGATGAAAAGTTGTCAATCGAGCCGGGCTCTCGTCTTTCTAAACCTAAACAGGAGCAACATACGAATAAAACAAAAGTAATTGGAAATCCATACGAGATTTTATCCATCGTTAATAAACATCATGCTCTACCAGATGACTATATACCTGAAGATCTTGTCACACCTGATGTACGCTTTCCTTTCCAAGAAGACTTGCCAAAGAAACAATTGCGCAAAGTCGCCGCTGATGCTCTCGAAGAATTAATGGAAGCTTCCGATAAAGAAGGATTAACGATTTTTGCACAATCGGGATATCGATCTTATGATCGGCAAGATTCAATTTTTGCTGCGAATGTAGATGAGCATGGGGAAAAAGAAGCGAATAACTTTAGTGCCCGCCCTGGTGAAAGTGAGCACCAAAGCGGACTTACGATGGATATTACAACGCCTGAAATTGATTATGATTTAACCATTGCGTTTGGCGAGACGGATGAAGGCAAATGGGTTCAGCAGCATGCGAGTGAATTTGGTTTTATTATTCGCTACCCAGAAGATAAAGAAGAGATAACAGAATATCAATATGAACCATGGCATTTGCGGTATGTTGGTAAAAGAGCCGCCAAGGAAATTATGGATAAAGGCATTACATTGGAAGAATATCTAGGACTCGAATAAAGTTCCATTAAAAAAAGCGCAAATCAAGTTGATTTGCGCTTTTAAACTTCTTCTTCAGCAATATATTTAACATGTTCCACAAATTTTTCAACAACCCCATCCCCCGTAAAGATAAGCAATGGTTTAATATACCATTTCAGCGGTTCATTTGCTGTTATATAACGGAAGATTGTCTCCTTTTCTGCAACTTTTATCAATTCATATGACGTTATAATTCGGAACATTTTTCCATGTAAAAACGCTGTTGTCATTTTTTTATAATCCGTTTGATTTGCATACTCCATCGTTGTAACATCATACTCATGCATCCTTTTTCCTTCTTGATACACTTGTCTATAAACACGACCGACCTCATCTTTTGTCTCCGTTAGCGGTTCATGTGTTATAATATTCGGCATAATCCGGCGTATGTCTTCCAATGAGCCATCAAATAACTTCCAGATCTTATCAATCGGTGCATGAATCGATACTTCCTTTGTCCAATGCTTCATAAATGACTGCCTCCACATGTTCGAAATCAGTTCGTCACCATTTTCTAAAATGGCTTTAAAATCATGAGTGCAATAATAACGAAAAAGATAAGGTTTGTTAACCGTTCATAAACGAATAAACTTTTCGCATATTTATAATATATACGAGGTATGTCATCCCCTTCATGCTCATGCAAAAGGGCTTTGATTGGCTCTGATTTTGGCCTTAAAACAATTGGTCCCACAGCTAAACTAATGAGAAATAAAATGACACTCACCACATACCAACCCTGTGTAAATAATGATGGGTTTAAATAACCCATCAACAAACCTGTTATAAGTAGAAGACTCCCACCAACCATGACAAATATATGAATGCGATTCCTGATAAAATAGGCGTGTCTCAGCTCGGTCATCGTGGAGGCCTTTGTCACGATATAGATCATAACAAAACCAGGTCCCAGACCTAAGATAGCGGAAAATATATGTATAAAAATTAATAGGTTATAAAATGTCATCATCACTTCCCCCCTATCAAAAGATAACCCTTTTCATCATACACTATATCAATTGCTAGGGGTGTGATTTTACTCACAGTTTCCTATGCCTATTCAATAAATAGTTAGCAATATCCGTGATGATTAATTCGCAAACTATGAGTAGATAAAATTAATTACCAAGCGACTTCCATAGCTTCATTGGATCTTCTTGTCCGTCTCCTAAAGGCATTTGTTTCATTACCAGCCCACGCGCAGCTCTGTCCATTTTCAAATCTGCATAAATAATCGATGAAGCATCTAGTCCAAATGCTGCTGTTTCTTCAACTGACGTACCATAATATCCCCTTTTGATACCAGACAGATACATCGTTGTTAAGCACATGGGACAGGGCTCCCCACTTGCATACATCGTATATTCGGACAAATCATGTGTTTGCAATGCCGATTGTGCTTTGCGAATCGCAATCATTTCTGCATGCCCACTCACATCATATGTTTTATGAAGTTCATTTACACCTTCACTGATAATCGTATCTTCTTTAACTAACACCGCTCCAAACGGTCCTCCGCCTTCACGGACATTCTGAATAGATAGTTCAACAGCTCGCTTCATGAATGGATCGATTTTAATCTCCCCCTATCATCTCGTCCTGCCTTTATACTTATAATGGTAATACATAAGTTAAAACATTGCTATTAATTGAAAATAAAATGAGCAGATCACCCCGTTTACATCAATCGCCGCCCACGAAAAGGGCCGCCTGCTAGGGATCTTAACTCACCTCAGATTTTATCCACTATGGGCTAATGTGGTTACTCATACGTAATTTTCATATCGCCTGGTTGGATCCACCCTTTTCTCCTAAACCACTCCGCAATACCTAAACTAATGATTGCTGGAGCAATAATATGAAGGACGAGTACTTTCCACAAGATCGATAACGAGAATCCCATTGATTCAAATGTCATGATTTGTCCTACAAATCCACTCGTCCCCATCCCGGCTCCTGCATCATTACTTATTAAGCCAAACCAAACGGTACCGATTGGCGCTAGTACAATACCTGCAACCGTTGGTGGGATCATAATAATCGGCTTTTTTAGGATATTTGGGACTTGGAGCATCGATGTTCCGATTCCTTGTGCCAATAGACCACCAACACCATTATCACGATAACTTGCTGTTGCAAATCCCACCATTTGTGCGGCACAGCCAATGGTTGCTGCACCTGCTGCAAGCCCATCAAGAGAAAGCATAAAGGCGATGGCAACACTTGAAATAGGTGCGGTTAGTGCCCACCCCATCAGAACAGCTACCAAAATCCCCATAATAAATGGCTGTTGAGTCGTTGACCAGTTAATCAATTCTCCGAGCCAAATCATCGACATATTAATAGGGGGACCAATAAACTTCCCGATAAAGAAACCAATACATATCGTCACAAAAGGGGTTACGATGATATCTACTCGTGTCTCTTTATAAACGACTTTTCCAAACTCAATAGCAAATAATGCTGTCACATAACTTCCTGCTGGTCCCCCTAACTCTGCACCAAAGGCACCTGCAAATAATGCAGAGAACAAAACAAGTGGCGGAGCTCGTAAACCATGAGCAATCGCAACCCCAATCGCACCTCCTACTATTTTATCGTCCATCGCAAAACTACCCATTTCAATGAATGATGGAATACCGACTTGTTCACCAATCGTTTTAATGATCAGTCCGATAATTAATGAAGAAAATAAGCCCAATGCCATATAGCTTAATGCCGTAATCAAGTATTCCTTAAATGATAAGCTGACTCCCTTTTTTTGCAAAAAAGATTTCATTGACCTCTCCTTATTGTGAAGTTATTCACATAGTTTTGCTCTCCGTTACAAAACACGTACGTCGAGATATTATTTATAACTATTATTACGTGAATTCAAGCTCAATTGCAAGCCTTTTAAAAAAATATAAGTTTATCCGATTAAATCGCCTTTTCTTGAACCGCATCATCCTTTATAAGAGATGAGTCAATTTTATCGCCTTAGCCGTTTGTCGCTTAAGCACTCCATACACCCGTACAGTTGATTTAAACTTCCAAATCAGATACAATTTAATTGATAACAGTTATCAATTATTGCAATCCATTTAGCAGTAAAATGAGTAGGAGTGGAATCGATTATGAGTCGAACAACAGAGAGACAACGAACTGAATTAGCAACCATTATCCGTGAACGTCGCGCCATTAAAAAGCATTACACGGATAAAACCGTTGCAAAAGATATGGTTTATGGGCTTTTGGAAGATGCGATATGGGCACCAACACATGGTTTAAGGCAGCCATGGCGCTTTATTTTTGTAGGAAAAGATCAGAAAGCTAGCTTCGCGAAGAAGATTGCCTCGACATACCCTGAAGATCGTCAGGAAAACCGCGAAAACTACTTGAACGAACCGAATGCCATCCTCGTTGTCATTATGGAAGAACCTGAATTACAGAAACAATGGGACGACAATTATGGTGCTGTTTCAAGTATGATCCAAAACTTTTGGCTCCTCGCTTGGGAACAGGAATTAGGTGTTGTTTGGAAGACAAATCCACATAACTATGATCCTCAAGTAAAAGATATTCTCAATGTCGGTGCAACTGAAAAAATCGTCGGTTTTCTTCACCTCGGTTACTTCAGTGAAAAACCCATCGCGAAAGATCGCATACCTGCTATTGAAAAATTTGAAGTGTTTCAAGGATAATCCAACAACGCTATGGACGATAAATTAGCTGAGCAGAGACATCTTCATTGATGTCTCTTTTGTTTTTTCATAAAAACACTTGACAGATAATTATATCTATTCTATCATTGTAATAATCTTAATAAATCAAGTCATGATGAAGAAAAGTAGTTTATCTTGATCCCTTGCAGAGAGCTGGTGGTTGGTGGAAACCAGTATCGATCAATAAATGAATGGGCTTCTGAACTTCCAAACCGAACCACAGATCAAGTGCAGTAGGCTTTGGCGAAATATCTCGTCGTTATCCGAGATAAATAGGAAGCAAATGAATTAGCAGGAACATTCTAATTTATTACTTGCTATTGCTAAAGTGAGCTGTATGATCAGCTAATAAAGGTGGCACCACGGTACCCTCGTCCTTATTGTTTGGATGTAGGGATTTTTTGTATCTAAAATTATATATGAATAAATCAAATCGTAGCGTAAGAGGAGTAGGCTTTTGGTTAGCATGACAGAGATCCGGTGTTGCTGTGAATCCGGTATGCTAATAAAAGTTGAATGGACTTACAAGAGATTTCCTGAAGAAGCCTTTTTTAGACAGTAGGGAAAGACGGAACTCCACCGTTATATGGATAAGATGTCGGATGAAGTAGTTATGTTTCATCCTGTATCTGACAATAAGATGAAAAGAAGTATGATTCCTTCTTTTCAACTGAGGTGGCACCGCGATGGTAATCGCCCTCTACAAACACAATTGATCTGTGTTTGTGGAGGGCGATTTTTTAATTTATATCATGGAAAAGGGAGTTTTTATAAATGACAACTCATTCAGCATCACAACCGGCGTATAAATTACTAAAGATTAATGCAGATACATTAACTCCTATAGGCATATTCCAGCGTCTACAAGGGGAAAGAAAGTTCTTATTGGAAAGTTCATTCGAACACGACAAGAAAGGCAGGTATTCTTATATTGGTTCAGATCCCTATGAAGAAATAATTGGTTATGCCCATACAACAACCGTAATCAATCATGAAACAGGAGCGATCACCGAATATCCTAAAAACGCATTGACCTATTTACAAGAGCATTTCCCAAAACTAGATCTTGACCTTCCGCTTCCCTTTACTGGTGGAGCAATCGGTTATATAGGGTATGATGCGATTCGTCAATTTGAGGAAATTGGTGCTCCATTACCAGATGATTTAACGATGCCTGACATGCACTTTATGGTTTATAAAAACCTCATTATCTATGAACATTATAATCAAACCGTATCTTTGGTTAGCATTAATTTGGATGATTCAGATGAGGAATGTTTAACGAACCGATTAGACACGCTAAAGGCTGTACTTCACCGAGAAGTTGATCAATCAACAGCTGAAGTTTCCGAACTCCAGTTTAAATCAGAGCTAACCGATGACGATTTTAAAAAGCGCGTACAGTTGGCGAAGGATTATATTGATCAAGGGGATGCCTTACAAATCGTCCTTTCCAAACGAATGAAATCAAAAATATCTGGGAATCCCCTTTCTTATTACCGTAAATTGAGAATGGCGAATCCATCCCCATATATGTTTTATATCGACTTTATCGATTACGTAATCATTGGGGCTTCGCCGGAGAGTTTGATTCAAACGAATGGCACACAAGTCATCACGAATCCGATTGCGGGAACACGTCCACGGGGAAAAACAAGCCATGATGATACCATCCTAAAAGCGGAGTTGCTCACCGATCAGAAAGAGGTGGCTGAACATGAAATGCTCGTCTCTTTAAGCAAGGATGACCTGAGACAAATCTGTGATCCGGGTAGCATCACTGTTCCAACGTATATGAACGTAGAAATGTATCAACATGTGATGCATATCGTTTCAGAAGTTCATGGGGTACTAAAGACGGATCTGACAAGTCTTGATGCCCTGATTGCCAGCTTACCTGCTGGAACAGTCTCGGGTTCACCTAAAGTACGCGCCATGCAAATTATTAATGAAATAGAAGATACAAAACGTGGGTTTTATGGGGGTGGCATTGGCTATATCAACTTTAATCACGATCTGAATATGGCACTTTCCATCCGCTCACTCATTATCAAAGATGATTATGCGTATCTACAAACAGGTGCTGGCATTGTTCGCGACTCGATTCCAGAGGATGAATTTCATGAAACGTTGCATAAAGCCCGTTCCCTTATGGAAGTAAGTGATATTGATTTCGTTTTATAAGGAGTGATCAACCTATTTTACTTGGCGTTTCAAATATGAGAGAGGAGCATACACATGAAATTTTATCTTGAGAAACTTATGAATAACGAAGATCTTACGGAAATTGAAATGCAATCCGCAACACAGCATTGTTTATCAGACTCGATTACAGACACCGAAATTGCTGCCTTTTTAACCGCTTTACGTTCAAAAGGGGAAACAGCGAATGAAATGACAGGGATCGTTCATGTTATTCGCTCTCAATCCGACCTGAGCTCCATCGCTTTTCCCGATATTATGGACAATTGTGGTACCGGAGGCGATAAATCGTATAGCTTTAATGTTAGTACAACAGCCTCTTTTGTCATTGCCGGAGCAGGGGTCACGATTGCCAAACACGGAAATCGCAGTGTTTCCAGTAAAGCTGGCAGTGCTGATGTACTGGAGCATTTGGGGATCTCCTTAGCTTTTTCGAAAGATCATATCGAGGAGATGTTATCGGAGCAGCAAATCTCATTTTTATATGCTCCACATATACACGCCAATTTAAAACACTTTATGAGAATACGGAAAGAGCTCGGCTTGCCGACCATATTTAATATGATTGGTCCCTTAACGAATCCCATCTCCCTGACATCACAATTAGTCGGTGTTTATCGTCGCGATATGATTCATACGGTAGCAGCCTCCCTCCATAAACTCGGAAGGAAACGAGCGATTGTTGTGAATGGAGCTGGATATATGGATGAAGCCTCCCTTGCTGGTCCGAATGAACTGATCTTATTAGATAATGGGGACTTTATTCCATTCACATTATCACCCGAGGAATTAAATATGCCTGTCCATTCAAATGATGCTATTGTTGGCGGTAATGCCGAAGATAATGCAGCTATTCTTCTGGATGTATTGAAAGGAAATGCAAGTCCATATCTGGACACGGTCGTTTTAAATGCAGGGCTTGGTTTATTTGCCAATGGGGCCGCCCAATCGATTCAGGATGGTTTAGTGATGGCAAAAGAAAGTATAAAATCTGGAGCAGCAATGGAAAAACTCCAACAATTAATCAAATTCAGTAAGCAAACAAAAAGCGGGGTAATCTAACATGACAATTTTAAATAAAATTATTAAAGAAAAAGAAAAAGAAGTAGCCATCTTAAGAGGGAAAAAATTCACACCGAGCCATCCAGGTGAACCCATCCCTTTTAGAAAGAAAATAAGTGGGACAACACAGATGAATATCATTGCGGAAATCAAACGATCCTCCCCTTCAAAAGGAGCGATCCAAATGGAAGTAGATCCTGTGACCCAAGCGAAGGAATATGAACGGTTAGGCGCTTCCGCCATCTCGGTGTTAACTGATTCCCCCTTCTTTAATGGTTCCATGCAGGATCTAATCGCTGTTCGTGAAGCCGTTTCGTTACCTATTTTATGCAAGGACTTTATGATCGATCCTATCCAAATTGATCAAGCAAAAGCTGCTGGTGCGACGATCATCCTGCTCATCGTAGCGGCATTAGATCATCAAGCCTTAACTTCCATGTACAACTATGCTCAATCTTTGGACTTAGATGTACTTGTAGAAGTTCATAATGAAGATGAAATGGAACGTGCCCTGAACTTGGAAGCAACCATGATCGGAATTAACAACCGAAATTTAAAAACATTTGATGTTGATCTCGCAACAACAGCAGATTTAGCTTCCATGGTCTACGATCCTGAGACGATCTTAGTGAGTGAGAGTGGCATTCGAACACGGGAAGATGTGATAGGAGTTGAAAAGGCTGGAGCTCAAGTCATTTTAATCGGTGAAACGTTAATGCGGTCAACCAATTTACCAAAAACATTTGCTGATTTACAGATTCCCCTGCGTAAAAAGGAAGGATGATCATGAATGATCGTGAAAATATGTGGCATTAAAACAATGGAAATCGCCCAAATTGCCTCCGATTCTGGAGCGGATCTGCTTGGCTTCGTCTTCGCACCGAGCAAACGCCAAATCACACCTAAAGATGCGGCTCGAATTGTTCAGGCATTACCTGGCTCCGTACTTAAGGTAGGCGTTTTCGTAAATGAAACAGCTAAGCATATCGTGCAGATTGCTGATGAAGTTGGATTAAATATCATCCAACTTCACGGCGAAGAATCGCCGGATATTCTTCATACGCTAGGCTATCCGACGATAAAGGCTTTTCCAATTGATGAGATCACGCGTACGAACGTGCGCAACTTTCCGAGTGATTATCTCCTTGTTGACAGTCCTAAAGGAAAGTATCATGGAGGTACAGGCCAGCCCTTTAACTGGAATTTAGTTCCCCATTTGGCTCATGAACAAGATAAGCTGATCTTAGCGGGTGGATTAACTCCAGATAACGTCAAGGAAGCAGTCCGCATTGTACAACCTGATGGGGTTGATGTATCGAGTGGAGTTGAGACGAATGGTGAAAAAGATCCTCTGAAAATCAAGCAATTTATTAAAAATGTGAAAGGATGTTCAAATTGACTACATATAATATGCCAAACAGCTCGGGTCATTACGGTAACTTTGGAGGTAGATTTGTACCTGAACTACTCATGCCAGCTTTACTTGAACTCGATGAAGCCTATGAAAAGGCGATACAAGATGAAACATTTGTCGACGAATTAAATGACTATTTAAAACAATATGTCGGACGCGAAACGCCCTTATATCATGCGCAAAACATCTCTAAAAATAGCCAAGGTCCGCAAATATATTTAAAACGCGAAGATTTAAATCATACGGGAGCCCATAAGATCAATAATACAATCGGCCAAGCCTTACTCGCTGTCCGTATGGGCAAGAAAAAAATTGTAGCTGAAACCGGAGCGGGACAGCATGGTGTTGCAACCGCTACTGTTTGTGCGCTTCTAGGCCTTGAATGTGTTGTCTTTATGGGTGATGTCGATATGCAAAGGCAAAAACTCAATGTCTTTAGAATGGAGTTATTAGGCGCTAAAGTGGAAAGTGTGTCACAAGGTAGTGGAACACTAAAAGATGCTGTCAATGAAGCATTACGCTATTGGGCTAGTCATGTTACGGATACTCACTATATATTAGGATCCGTTGTTGGCCCCCATCCCTTCCCTAAAATAGTCCGAGATTTCCAATCTGTCATTGGGAATGAAACAAGAAAACAAATAATCGATCAGACTGGAAAGTTACCTGACGCCGTTGTTGCGTGTGTTGGGGGTGGTAGTAATGCGATGGGGATGTTCTATCCATTTATTGAGGATAAGGCGGTTCCATTATATGGTGTTGAGGCAGGTGGTGCTGGTATTACTAGCGATCAACATGCCGCAACAATAACCGCCGGAAACATTGGCATATTACATGGTACCATGACACATCTATTACAGGATGAACACGGACAAATTAAGGAAACTTATTCTGTTTCGGCAGGACTTGATTACCCCGGTGTTGGCCCTGAACATAGCCACTTATATGACACTTCCCGGGTTACGTATACATCGATCACGGATCAAGAAGCTTTAGATGCCTTTCAAACGTTATCGAAAACAGAAGGCATTATTCCTGCATTGGAAAGCGCCCATGCTGTAGCTTATGCACTAAAATTAGCAAAAACAATGAAAAAGGACCAAACCATCGTCATTTGTCTATCTGGTCGTGGCGATAAAGATGTCGAACAAGTACAAGATTTATTGGGAGGGAATTAGATTGGGAAAAGAACGGATTAATCAGGCATTTAAAGAGAAAATAGGAGCTAAACAGAACATATTTGTTCCGTATATTATGGCTGGTGATGGTGGATTAGATCAGTTAGATGAACAAATTTCCTTTTTACAAGAATGCGGAGTGGCAGCGATTGAACTTGGTATTCCTTTTTCCGACCCTGTTGCAGATGGACCAACCATTCAAAGAGCGGGCATTCGCGCATTAGAAAATGGTGTAACCTTATCCAATGTACTAGCAACGTTAAAAAGATCCAAAAACAATCGTACGATACCGATTATTTTCATGACCTATATAAACCCGATATTTTCTTATGGTGTTGAAGCATTTGCGCGTGATTGTCAATCTTCCGGAGTGGATGGTGTTATTATTCCCGATGTTCCTTTAGAAGAGGAATCACTCGTCCTGTCAACACTAAAGAAATACGACGTTGCCTTTATTAGACTTGCTACGCTTACAAGCCCACAAGAACGTCTTGCAGAACTTGCCAAACGCTCCGAAGGGTTTCTATATGCCGTTGCGGTTAAAGGCACAACAGGAACACGAACAACCCATGAGCAGGAAGTGAATGCTTATTTAGAACAGTTAAGGGAAAACAGTAATGTTCCCGTCCTGGCCGGATTTGGTGTATCCAATAAAGAACAAGCTCAAGAACTTAGTTCCCATTGCGACGGGATTATTGTTGGTAGTAAAATCGTTGAGCTTTTGCATGAAGGAAAACATAATGATATAAAAGAACTGATTCAAGGAAGTTTATAAGTGGAGCATGTTCCGAATGATTCCTCTCCCGATATATTTGATTGGAGAAAATAAAAAAACCGGCTTCTATGCCGGTTTTCAATTCCATGCTTATCTAACAAGTGAGCGAATATAATCATACTGAACTTCTACGCGTTTTCTTTCTAAGTTCTCTTTATTTCGTTGATAACTATAATGACTGCTCTGCGATTCACTCATTCTATCCTTTGCTTTTCTGTTGAAAAGCGTATTAAAAAATGACTTGATGGAACCTTTTTTAATTGTATCCATTTGTACACATCCTCTCAAAAGTGCTTCAAATTCTCTACATATAAGACTCCCATGTTGATTCTATGCCATAACTATTTTTACATGTGTATAGGAATGTTGATTATCTGTATGTTATATTTTTTTGCATGAATGAATTTCATAATTTCCAAAACCAACAACTTCGATTCGGCATGTAGTTAAGAATGGTTCAACGAAACTATATGTTGTAGCGACGTGGCTCTCATTCGGTATTATGAAAATCATTAGCATAGAGTGCCAATTGCCAAACCCCTATTTATTAAGAACATTATTTTAATGACCATATTGAATTGTATCTCTTTTTGACACAATTCGCAAGCTCAATGCTCACAAGGGTTTGTAAGGGTTATCATTCCCCTTTCTTCCCTTGTTTTGACAAAGCTTCCTCATATTCCTTTTCTGTTATCTCACCCCTCTTCATTCTTTCCTTTAATATTTCTGCTGAAGATGGTTGGGGATTTTTATTTGCCCGAAAATTAATAATAATCCAGAGGAGAACAAGTAGTACGAGAATTGATAATATGAAGCGAATCATTCGCAACACCTCCTTCATGAATTTCATAATCTCTATTTATAGCTATATCACTCCACTAACGAAGGGATTTCGCTTGTTACGGTAATTATGCAATGCATTCCCTCCTACCTTACTATTCACCTATTTATTATTTTTTAATCTTCACTTCCTCCATTTACACCTGTTTAAACATATCTTCAAAATGCCCTTTACATTATAAGGAATCATCGTTACTATAAGAATAGATCATCATTTAAAATTTAAAATTAGAGCACTAGGGGAGCTATCAAACTAGCTGAGAAGAGTAATACTCCAACCCTTTGAACCCGAACTAGATAATACTAGCGTGGGAAAGTGCAGTCCAAACGTTTATTTATCTCAATATTCGTATAAACAGACTGCTATCCCATAATGGGTAGTGGTCTTTTTTTATAAATAGAAAGGAGTGATCTTAGAATGAAGCAAAACGTATGTCATCATACCCCCATTGTAGGTGCGAGCTTTACCGTTTCCGCAATGAGTAATCAGTTTGTCGAGATTATAATGGACGCGATACATACAGTGGACTCCTCTAAAGTCTGGATGGAAACGGACGATGTGACAACAACAATTAGAGGGAAGTCGATCCATATCTTTGATGTCACCAGCGCCATTTTCTTACATGCTGCGGCAACAGGAGAGCATATCGCTTTTCAAGCTACTTATTCAGTTGGATGTCCAGGTGATTCTGATGCGGATGTTTATTTAGCGGAGGATGACCAGCCTGTAAATAATAGCAAAACAATATACCTAAAACAGGATATTGCAGCGAAGTTTTCCTTATATCCATTAGGTGATGGCGATTATATGAAGATCATTTATGATCAAATTGAAGCCATGAAAGAAGAGCTGACAGTATCCGCAGCCCATTACTCTACACGATTACGTGGGGATGCACATTCCATCTTTATAAACTTAGAACGGGCATTTAATGAAACCGTCCATGCGGGTTCACGTCACACCGTAATGACGGTATCCATCTCGGCAAATAGTCCATCACATCAATCGAAATAAACGATCACAGTTAAATCTAGTTAGCGGAGGTGTCGATGTTGCAAGAAGAATGGAATTTTATTGATACAGGAGCTCACAGTGCGATCATTAATATGGCAATCGATGAAAAGCTATTAACCTGGCATAGTGAAGGAAAAATACCACCAACATTACGTTTTTATCGTTGGTCCAATCCTAGTTTATCAATTGGTCATTTTCAAAATATAGAAAAGACACTTGATTTGAGCGGAATCAAGAAGCATAATTGCCAACTTGTTCGCCGCTTAACAGGTGGCAGTGCTGTCCTTCATGATGATGAGCTAACATATAGCCTTGTCGTCTCGGAAAAACACCCAGCGATTCCTACAACCGTTCGGGATGCTTATTTTACGTTATCAAAAGGGATCGTTCAAGGATACAAGCATCTCGGTATCCAAGTAGAATATGCAGAACCAAGGCGTAGAATCGGCTTGGATCAAACAGCCGTTTGCTTCGAAAAGGTAGCTTATTATGAAATGGTTGTGGATGGGAAGAAGATCTCCGGTAATGCGCAAACACGAATAAAGGATGTATTATTACAGCACGGATCCATTCCCATGAGTATGAATGAACAGCTTTTATTTGATTTATTTCAATTCCCTACTGAAGAAGTACGGCATCATAAACGTGCTGATTTCTTTCATAAAGCGACTTCTATTAATCGATATACGAATAAAATACATCGTTATGTTTTACTAAAAGAAGCTTTTTATCATGGATTTGAAGCAGGATTAGGGGTTACTTTTCAACCCTTCCAATTAACAAAAGAACACTGGGAAGAAGTCCTTCATTTGGCACATCATAAGTATGCAACAGAGTCTTGGAACACCAATAAACGATAGGGAGCTACTTATTTATGACAAAGAAAGAAACTTATATACGAAAACCAGAATGGTTAAAAATAAAACTGAACACGAATAAATCTTATACGGGTCTTAAAAAGCTCATGCGTGATAACAATTTAAACACTGTTTGTGAGGAAGCACGCTGTCCGAATATTCATGAATGTTGGAGTGAACGAAAAACAGCTACCTTTATGATTTTGGGGGATACGTGTACACGTGGATGCCGCTTTTGTGCCGTCAAAACCGGACTGCCTAATGAACTGGACTGGGATGAACCAGAACGTGTAGCTGATTCCGTTGCCATTATGGGGTTAAAACATACGGTCATTACGGCTGTTGCTCGTGATGATTTAAAGGATGGTGGCGCAGCTGTATTCGCTGAAGCCGTCCGAGCAATCCGCCGGAAGAACCCCGGATCAACGATTGAAATTTTACCGTCAGATATGAAAGGTGATTATGAAAGTCTCCACACATTAATGGATAGTGAGCCAGATATTTTCAATCATAATATAGAAACCGTGCGCCGCTTAACGAAACGTGTCAGAGCCCGTGCCATGTATGATCGATCATTAGAACTACTTAAACGTGTGAAGGAAATTGCACCACAAACACCGACTAAATCGAGTATCATGGTTGGCTTAGGTGAAACAAAAGCGGAAATCATCCAAGCCATGGATGATCTACGTGTACATCATGTTGATATTGTGACGATCGGCCAATACCTACAACCAACGAAGCAGCATTTGACAGTTGAACGTTACTACCATCCTGATGAATTTGCCGAGTTAAAAGAAATTGCTCTAAAAAAGGGCTTCAGCCACTGCGAGTCTGGACCGCTTGTTCGTTCATCCTATCACGCAGATGAACAAGTAACGCAGGCAGCTGCACAACGGAGAATCAAGTATATGAAAGGCTATGAAACACAAGAAGATCAGGAAGTCGACTTTACATTTTAATAATGACCCATAGCTTTCTCCCAGCCTACCAATTCCATAGGTGAACTTTTTTAAAAGGGTCCTACCCATAAAAAACGAGTGGGACCTTTTCGTGCTTCGGATCGTCATACGATCCATATGCCATGCTTGAATCTGAATGATCGATCTCTCCTTTTGAATTGACTAATGATCAGTTCCGGTCGTTAATTCATGGGGCGAAAGCAAACTCTCCTCTTGATGGTCAGCCAAAACTGGATTCCCTGCTCGATTTTCCAAAGGAATGATGTCAAAAAAGGGAGGAAACCGGAAAATCACCTAGCTTATTCCTCTGTATGATTTTTTTAATCGATCTCTACAACCGCTTTTCCCGCATATTCCTTATTTTCCTTTGTTCCACGTTGGCGATAATTCACTAATCTTACAGCATTGATAACAACGAGTAAGACACTTAACTCATGAATAAGCATCCCTGAGACTAGAAATACTTTACCTAACAGGACACCGACTAATAATAAGGCTACTGTGCCGACAGCGAGGAACATATTTTGTTTCATGTTTCTAACCGTAGCTTTTGAAAGTGTATACGCATACGAGATCTTTGATAAACGATCAGACATTATTTAACCTTGTCTGACAGTACACCATATCCCAATTTCTCAATGGTCTTCCGCACTTGATGAACCTCTGCTTGTTCCTCATCAAGATTAAACTTTACTTTGCTTGAATTAAATAAAACGCATGAATCTTCAACACCTTTTGTTTTACCAAGGATGCCTTCGATTTTCTTGACGCATGTTGGACAAGTTAATGGTTCCAATTGGAATTCTACCTGTTTCATACGAATCTCCTCCTTCTTTTACTACCTCCAGTATAGGCTAGCTTTTCATTGTATTCCTTGACCTAGATCAACATTTATCCCTCATAAACCATAAACTTTAGTGAATTTCATAATACCGGTTTAATGCCTCATTCGTATCGATGTTGCCTGTTTTGGCCATTATGAAATTCATTCCCTTGTTTATACTTTTAAATTAAGGGTAAGATAATTATTAGAATATGACTCTAGGAGTGATCGGATAATGAAACGTTATTTGAAGTTAATGGGCATGCTTATCCTAGCGATTGCAATTGTTGGTTGTAATCAAATTGATGATCAAGATCAGGAGCAGGAACAAAATCAAGATCAGGAGCAAGCAGGATCAACAAATTCTGATGCCGAGGAGGAGCCGGTTGAAGAAGACTCGTCAGGTACAACTGGATTAGATGAGATGATGAAGCAAATGGAAACACTTGATTATACCGAGTTCGAATTAGAAGTGAAATATGAAGATGACATCGAATACGAGGCCGAAATTGAGCAAAGTAATAACAGTATTGATGCCGATTTAGAAGATGAATTAAATGGTGTAGATATAAAAGGAGAAGAAGCTTTTAATGAACTGTTTCCAATGATTGAACAACTTACAATTGAGCAGAACACTGACAAAGAAGCGGCAATCAGTGAGGTTCTAGATATATTTGACTTAGACGATAATTATAGGGAGTTCGAACTAGAAATTACATTTAATGATGGAGTTAAGCTGGAATATGAGGATCGTAACTAATCACTGGCGTTATTAAAAGAGGAATCCGCAGATTCCTCTTTTTTTCATGGGAGCTTATTCTCTAATTTCCTTTAAGTAGTTGTATATCGTAAAACGTGATATATTCATTTTTCCAGAAATAATGGGAATGCTTTTATGGATGAGAAAGGCGCCATTGTCATCCAGGTAGCCGATCAACCTTACCCGCTCATCTTTTTTCATTAACTGTACGGGCTTCCCAATATAGGCGACTGCTTTATCATATAATTCTTCCAATGTTTGTTCAATCCTATTCTCTCGCTTAATCGCCACATCAAGACGATCTCCTACTTGGGTAAGATCATTTAATATCGATTGAGCATGAGATAAATTAGTATAATCATAATTAATTCCAAATGCATAATGGTAGTCTTTACCTTCAATATGAAATGTAGAACTTTTAATGAGGTGATTGTTTTTTGCTACTCCTTGATGATTGACGAGGTCACTTCCTTTAAACAATGCATCATCCACATCAATTGTACCTAAGACATTGAATTCATCCCCAATATCCCTTTGCGTCACATGTTTATTTTTAATATAAACAAGGGACGATTCAAAGTTCTTGATATCGTGAATGACGACTTCACAGTTATTACCAAACATGATCGAAATACCATCTGCCATCCTTTTCAAGAAATCCAATACATCTTCTTCCTTCATATGTAATCCCCCCTACATATATGTACACTTTTTTCCGCAATTGATTAGCTTTTCCGACATGTTATTCCTTTGATTATAACACAAACTTAATAATGCTTCAGTCAAGTAAAGGGGCAATTGTTACTTAACCGAAGCATTTTCTGCTGATCAATGCAATATATTCGCTATTTCATACCTATGATTGCTTAGATGGATCGTCTACAGGTTCAAATCGTGCAGTAAAGAATCGCAATACAGGTGGTTCATAGACCATTCTGAGCCCCTTCGTATTTTCTCTCTCTTTATATAAATCAATAATTGAGTCGGCGACAACATTCAGATGGGAATACGTATATACTCTTCGTGGAATCGTCAAACGAACTAACTCCAATTTCGGATAATTATGATGACCGTGTTCATCCCTCCCACTTGAAACGATACCTCTTTCCATACTTCGCACACCAGATTGAAGGTATAATTGTGCAGCTAATGTTTGTGCTGGGAACTCTTCTTGCGGAATATGTGTATAAAATTGTCTAGCGTCTAAAAATACCGCGTGCCCACCAATTGGTTTAACAATCGGTACTCCTGCTTCACTTAAACGATCACCCAAATACCGACACTGACTAATTCGATGATTGATATAATGATAATCAACCGATTCATAAATCCCCCTTGCCATTGCTTCCATATCCCGACCAGCCATTCCACCATATGAAGGCATGCCTTCATACACAACGACAAGCTGTGTCGCCTGTTGATATAAACCCTCATCATCAAGTGCTAGAAAACCGCCAATATTTACAAGACAGTCCTTCTTTCCGGACATCGTACAACCATTACTATAACTCATCATTTTTCTTAAAATCTCAGCAATCGTTTTGTCAGCATAGCCCGCTTCTCTTTCTTTAATAAAGTATGCATTTTCGACACAGCGCGTAGCATCGAACATCACTTTGATACCATGATCCTTAGCGACCCCTGAGACCGCTTTCAAATTAGACAGAGATACAGGTTGACCGCCTGCTAAATTAACGGTAACAGCAACACAGATGTATGGAATTTTATCAGCCCCAACCTCCTGGATGAATGCTTTCAATTTATCAATGTCAACATTCCCTTTGAATGGATGATCATATGTTGAATCATGTGCCTCATCAATGATAACATCTTTAAAAATAGCCCCATTTATTTCTTGATGTGCTTTCGTTGTTGTAAAATACATATTCCCTGGGATGTAGTCCCCTTCTTTTATCAGCATCTGCGACAAAATATTCTCCGCTCCCCTGCCCTGGTGTGTAGGTATCAGATAATTATATCCGTATATATCCCTGACAGCCTTTTGCAGATTCTTAAAGTTTCTAGATCCCGCATAAGCCTCGTCTCCATGCATCATCCCCGCCCATTGGTTATCGCTCATTGCTGTTGTTCCACTGTCCGTCAACAAGTCGATATAAACATCTTCTGAATCAATTAGAAAGGTGTTGTACCCCGCCTTTTTAATCACGTCTTTCCGTTGTTCCTTGGTTGTCATCGCAATCGGTTCCACCATCTTAATTTTATAAGGCTCCGCTACATAATCTTTTTCCATGATTATCTCTCCTTAGGAATTGGTATCCTTATCGTATCACGATCCTACACGACATTCAACACGTTGTTTAATGAATAAAAGGAAAGTTTAATACATAGTCCAAGCCTTGCCTCATCTACTATCAACACCGTCCATTAGTAGGTGGTGATCTAAGCGTTCAGGCCGGGGTTCCTTACCTATACTAGCAAGATATACTCTATTTTAATCAAGATGATTAGCTCATTTTTCAATAGAAATAGACTCGTAAACAAGCAATAAATAAATGTTTCCATATGGTAATCATGCAAGAACAAATCATATAACAAGGAGAGATTATGAATGAGTTATTACTGTAATCAGGATCAATGTGTGTGTGGTGTCGTCAGAGAAATCGTTGATGCGCAAGATGAGGTTTCTAATGATGGTGATTGTTGTTCAACAGGGTGTGATCAATCAATAAGGGATTTATTATCACCGGCCCGCGGAAGAAATAATGATTATAATACCATTCCTTTCGCCCTTTATTGTAAAGGCTCGTGTGGTCCTTTTGTTGGCAGTGGAATCTATCAAACACCAGGAGCAGGCAATGCGAATGGATACTTTGAATGTGTGGAATCTCCCATTTTCCGAGCGAAGGAATTTCTTAATGATGGAAGTTGTTGTGTAAAACTGGAGCTATTATTACCCGCAACAGCGGGTGGACCTGCTCCAACTCAACCAGGTGATTGTGCTAATTCGATCTGTTCCTTTTTCCCGGGCACGACCGTAACAGGATTCCAAGCTACAGGTATTTGTTTAACAGTTGATTTAAATAACTTTCACTCTATTTCCTGCTTAGATGCCATTCGGACTTTGCCGGCATCTGATTTTCAAGGACAACAGAATCACCACCATGCACCACATAATAAACCGAACAGATAAATGAACAAATCAGGTTGTATGGTATGATACGGCCTGATCAAACGAAAGGGTATAAATCAATATTCTCCTGTGTTTATGGATGTTTATGCTATGATAAACAGGAGGAGGCTGCATCATGAATGATTTAAAAGAACTAACATCAATGGAGATGGTGGACACCTTTATACTTGAAAACGACCTCGCTATGCTTTATATTTCCATGCCAAATTGTAGTGTTTGCCATGGATTATTACCACAAGTACAACATTTGATGGTCCACTATCCCAAAATAAAGCTTGCCCAGCTTAATATAGAGAACGTACCACAGATTGCGGGGCGCTTTTCGATTTTTACCGCACCTGTTTTATTAATTTTTCTGGATGGGAGAGAATATATACGCGAAGCCCGAATCGTCCACCTCCAACTATTGGACGAAAAAATTAAAAAACTGTATGACAACGTTACACAATAAGCCAAGCGTCTTTTAAAATAAGACACTTGGCTCTTCTCATTACTCACATTATTAAGTTTACGCGATCCTCAAAGTTAGCACGGTTATGAATGAAATTCATAATCCTTAAATAACGATTAAATGTCCAAATAAGGAGACAAGTGTAAGACTGACAAGCCCCACTGATACGGCTGCAATTAAACCGATATAAAACGGTTTTACACCAAGCCCTTTGAACATGCGAAAGTCTGTCGACAACCCTACACCAGCCATTGCTAGCCCAAGCATATAAGTTGAACCAAATGAGCTCCAGAAGTTATAAAAACCCTCCCATGTCCCTGCTGATAAGAACCCAAAAGCAGAGCCGGAATTTGTTAGTGTCACATCACCAATCGTTCTCATCATAGCGAGGAATAAAAACCCGATAACAAATAATGGAACTAACTTATACCATTTTGGCAGTTGATTCGTCTCTCCCGATTCATTTGCCTCATCACTTTTAAAAAAGAGAAAAGATAATAAAGGGATGACGACAATAATAAACAAATTTCTCGTTAATTTTGTAACCGTCGCTACGTCTATAACCTTTTCCATATCAAACATTTGATCATACATGAGTGCCGCACCTGTTACTTGTGCTGTATCATGAATCGCTGTTCCTAAAAACAATCCCGCTTTAATGGGGTCATTCGCAAAAAAGGTATTTGCTAAGTATGGGTATAACATCATACCAATTAATCCGAAAACGGTAATATTTGCAATGGCATAAGAAATCTCATTATCTTTTGCTTTAATAACGGGAGATGTAGCCATAATCGCTGTTACTCCACAGATTCCTGTTCCACAAGCAATTAAGGTGCCCAACCGTTCAGATTGTTGCATTTTTTTCGTAAAGTACAAGGTGACGAGAAGCCCACAAGAGATGCAAGCAATAATTAAAGGGACACCCCAGGCGCCAAGTTTTACAGCTTCAATCAAACTTAGCCGTAGACCGAGTAAAATAATTCCCGCTCGTAATGCATATTTTACGGATAACATGACCCCGTCGACAAAGACTTTATGGAGCCCAATAAAATTCCGTATGAGGATACCAATTAAAATAGCAACAAAAATCCCTGAAACCGGACTTGAACTACCTTCAGGTAATAAATTAAGTTTCACAATAAGTAAGCCAATGATGTCTGCTGCATAAATACCGACAAACATAACGATAAAGCAGACGATCAATCCTGGTGCCATCCGGCTAATAACGTTACGATTGGGAGTAGCTACCAACTTATCGAAGTATTCTGTGACTTTATCCATACACTACTCTCCTACATTAGGTTATTTTCGTACCATCTTATATCTGTTATATGTCTTTTACCCGTGCTTCTTTCGTTTCCGTTCGACGAATGTAAAGCTTAAAAATGATCCAGCCGTACCCCGGTGCACACATGATGTCGAGGTACAGGATCATGGTAGACTTGGAATGTCTTTATTATATGAAGGTTGAAAAGCTATTCACTACGATCTGCCATTCGATCTTCATCAGCTAGCGTGCTCATTTCAATCCCTTTCATCGCCGTGCCTAGATCTTTTGATAATTCGCCAATTAATTTATAATCAGTGTAATGTTTTGTCGCTTGTACAATCGCACGGGCAAATTTTTCAGGACTTTCTGATTTGAAAATACCAGAACCTACAAATACGCCATCCGCCCCTAATTCCATCATTAATGCGGCATCAGATGGTGTGGCAATTCCACCAGCGGCAAAGTTTATAACAGGTAAGCGCCCTTTTTCTCGAATATCCATCAGGATATCATAAGGTGACCCGGTATTTTTCGCAAATGTCATAACCTCATCATTAGACATAGCTAATAGCTGCCCAATCTCTGCTCGAATCTCACGTAAATGACGGACTGCTTCCACAATATTTCCCGTACCAGGTTCCCCTTTTGTACGCAGCATCGCTGATCCTTCACCAATTCGACGGGTTGCTTCCCCTAAGTTCCTACATCCACAGACAAATGGAACCTTGAATTCAGATTTCATGATGTGATAAATATCATCTGCCGGTGATAAGACCTCACTCTCGTCGATATAATCGACACCCATTGCCTCTAACACACGGGCCTCGACAATATGACCTATACGGCCTTTAGCCATGACTGGTATCGATACAGCACCCATTACTTCTTCTGTAATGGAGGGATTAGCCATACGCGCAACTCCCCCTTCGGCACGGATATCGGATGGCACACGTTCCAATGCCATTACTGCAATGGCACCAGCTGCCTCGGCAATTTTTGCTTGCTCAGCATTCACGACATCCATAATTACGCCACCTTTTAATAGCTCTGGATTATGCTGTTCTTGATTGGACTTTGTCATATTTACTTCCCCCTCTTGATTTCATTAAGCGATCTAATTCAGTATCCACAATAAATAGATATAAATCAACAAGTTTCTTTTCATGCTCTATGCGTTTATTTTATTTTTTTCATTTAATTCTGCATCTTGTGAGACAATTTCGTCTGTTCCAAGAATGAGGTAATTTAGCTCTTTCACCGGAATATTATTAAATTCCTTACGTTTCATCATGTAGAAGATGAAACCTAATAAAATCCAAATTCCGAGTGCAATTCTAGACTCAATACCTAAAAATGCCGGTGATCCCGGTATTAATAATAAGCCAATGAAGATAAAGCTGGAGAGCACGCCAATCCCTGATAATACCTTTTTAATCGGTGCTACAGAGTGAATTAACGGATCGAAATTCTCCGTACGTGAATATTTAAATAGTTTGAAGGCTGTATAACAGGTGTATAAATAAGCAATCGACACACCGATGGAAGACATATCTACCACCCATGATAATGACTCTCGACCAAACCATGGTGCAACAAGTGCTACAAGCGTAGTAGCTAAAATAGCGATATGTGGTGTTTTATGTTTTGGATGAACCTTACCAAACACTTCAGGAACAATTTTTGCGCGCGCCATAGCAAATAACAATCGGCTCCCTGCAATAATGAAACCATTTAATCCTGTAAAGATCCCCATCGTTAAGGCGATTACAAGTACGGATAATCCTCCAATACCAAGTAACTCCTGAATAGCCGCTCCTGTTCCCCAAATATGATTCTCATCCACTAACCCTTCCCACGGCTTAATCATCGATGTCGCAATGATCATCAAACTATATAAGGCTGCTGCAAAGACCAAAGCGAGAACAATGAGTGTAAACGCCTTCTTAGCTGGGAAGTCAAACTCTTCAGCTGCTTGTGGAACAACATCAAATCCAACAAATGCCCAAGGTGCGATCGCTACAATCGAAATGATGGCAGCAAATGCTGTTTTATTCGTTGGAAAATAAGGTTGTATATTCGATAGACCTGCGCCTGGCTGTGCGCCTACCATGAGCGTTATTAAGACAACAGCAACTACCATAACCGACGCGAAGAAAAATTGCATGCGCCCTGATAAACCTGTTCCTTTAACATTAAAGTACCCAAAGGCCCCTAATGCAATAGATGCGATAATAATCTCCATTCCATATACATCCCATCCGGCGATTGTATAGAGGGGGAAAATTTCAATCACTTTCGGGAAAATGAATTTAAACATTAAAGCAAATGCTGAAGCATTAAGTGCGACAATGCAAATGTACCCAAAGGTTAGAAACCAGCCTGCAATAAATGCATGTGTCCTGCCTAAACTAATATATGCATAGGCAAATTCTCCGCCAGATACGGGAAAAGTTCGAATGAGAAAACCGTAACTGACTGCTATGAGCATCATTAAGACTGCACCAATACTAAAACCGATAATAACACCTAATGGACCCGCTTCGGCTAGCCATGTTGTCGGTTGAACAAACGCTCCCCAACCAATCGCCGATCCAAGTGCAATCGCCCAAATCCAATGTGGCTTAAGTGTCTTTTCCAGCTGCGTTCGATCTTCTCCATTACCCGACTCTATTGCCCCTGATTTCTCTTCCATGATTTAGTCTCCTTTATCGTTCCGTTTTTTAAGATCCCTTCATTGGGTAGGGCGGTTTATAATTGAAACGTTAGCAGTTGATCAATTTTAAGTATTTAGATTAACTTATTTCTGCGTCCATATCAAATTTTCTCCATAATTGCTAGATCATAACACCATGAGGCAGCCACCTTCTCTTCTATATTTTCTTTCACTTTGGAAAGCTCAATTAGAATAGAAGATGCCTGCCTCACCATGGTTATATCATTGTGTCGTAATCATTTAATATTTACTGATCCTTCCAGGAGTCATGGTCAAGATGCTTATATTTGTCTAAGAAACGAGTTGGCATTTCCAGTGCATCTTTTCTAAACGGTGGTGCAAGTTGGGTACCATCTACATAAATATTGATTACTGCTGGTTTCTTCGCTTTTAATGCTTTTTCAATTGTTGGGCCAATGTCTTCTGCCTCATGAACATTATATCCATTTGCCCCCATCGACTTCGCCACTTCTGCGAAATCAGGTGCTTCGATATCGGAACCTACAAAGCGATCATTGTAGTAATCGACTTGGTTCTTCTTTTCTGCTCCCCATGATTTATTGTTAAAGACACAAGCGATAACAGGGATGTTTTGTTCAACAGCTGTACTTACTTCATGTAAACTCATTCCCCAGGCGCCGTCCCCAACAATCGCACATGTCGGTGTATCTGGTTCAGCGAGTTGTGCACCAATTGCTGCTGGATAAGCAAATCCGCAGTTTCCAAATGTTAAGGCTGCCAGATGGCGTCTACTTTGATTAAAGGTTAAGTACGCGTTTGCTGTCGAGGACACATTCCCTATATCTGTTGAGATAATGGTATTGTCTGGGAATGCCTTTCTGACTTCCAATAAGGCACGTCTTGGGTTAATCGGATCACCTTCAACCATCGCCAGATCGATTAGTTCCTTCTCCCAATCTGCTTTTAGTGTGCTAATCTTCTCCATACGAGCATTATCTACTGCCTTTTCAGTCCCCTTTAACTGTTTGTAAATCTCAGCGGATGCTGATTTTGCATCGGCAATGAGCCCCACTTCAACGGGATGTGTACGGGCGATATTTCTTGGATTAATATCAATTTGAATGATGTCAGCATCCTTAGGGAAATAATCAATATCATAACTAGGCAATGTTCCAAACACCGAAAGCCTAGTCCCAACAGCTAAGAGAACATCGGCCTCTTTCATTGCCTTCATCGCGGCTTTCGATCCCATATATCCAATCGGTCCAACAGCCAAGGGATGATTATTTGGAAACGCATCATTGTGCATATAAGATACCGCAACAGGTGCTGTTAAATACTCGGCAATTTGCTTGATATCTTCAATTCCGTCCGAGTCAACGACGCCACGACCTGAAAGAATAACCGGATTTTTGGCGTTTTTCAATAATTCGACTGCCTTTTCAACTGAGGCTGGATCACCACTTCCACGTGCATCCACACGATATTGATGAGGTGCTAATATTTGATCCTCCAGTTCCCCGTAGAAATAATCACGTGGGATATCGTATAAGACAGGTCCACGTTCCGCATAAGCAATACGGAAAGCTGTTCGTAACGTTTCTGCTACACGACTTCGATGTGTCACTTCTATCGTTGCTTTTGTAATACTTTCGAAGATCGATACTTGGTCAGCCTCTTGGAAACCATCCCAACCAATGGTAGGTGTTCCTGCGGATGGTGAAATGATAACCATCGGTGTATGTGCAAGATTAGCGGCAGCTACGGATGTGACCATATTCGTAATACCGGGTCCGTTTTGTCCAATCACCACACCGGCTACACCTGTTACACGTGTATATGCATCGGCGATATGTGCGGAACTTTGCTCATGGCGTACAGGTAGGAATCGAATGCCGGCAGTCGGTAGCAGATCAAGCATATCCATAAATGCGGATCCAAGAATGCCATACATATCTTTTACGCCTTCCGCTACGAGTGTTTCTACAATCGCCTCACTTGGTGTCATTTTCATTATTTTACCTTTTTCTACTTTTGTTGTTTTTGTCATGAATAAATCCTCCTCTATAATATGTGCTTTTTATACAATAAAAAGTGACTTTTCTTCCACTGGAGATGCACCACTTCTTATTCTTTTCATAAATACTTCTGTTGTTGATTTTAAAATTTGTTCTTCATGATGAATCATGTAAAAATCCCTTTTTATCGGTACATCCTTTATCCGATAGGATTGCAGGAGATGTAATTGTTCTTCTTTTAAAATAGAATATTTCGATAGAATTGAGATCCCTAACCCCGCTTGAATAGTAGTTTTAACGGTCTCGGTACTTCCCAATTCCATCATGACGTTTAGATCTTCTCGTAATACCCCCCTTTTCTCTAACTGCTTCTCGGCTACTTTTCGCGTTCCCGAGCCTTTTTCGCGAAAGATAATCGGACTAGCACGGAATTGATCTAGTGTTATTTCTTCCACGCCTTCTCCAAAATAGTTAGGTGGAGCAACCACAAATAACTCATCTTGTAAAAAGGGCTCACTTTTGATGGCAGCATCTTCGATTGGTGTTTCAATCAACCCGAGATCAAGTTGGTGATTTCTAATTTGGGTTACAATCTGTTCGGAATTCGCAATGGCAACATCGAGTTGGATCATGGGATATGCTTGTTGAAACTGCTTTAAATAGAGTGGTAAAACATGCTCACCTACCGTTAAACTACACGACATTTTTATCGTTCCCTGTATGTCCTCTGATGTTTGTAAGATTTCCTTTTGTGCTACCTCAGCTAAGCGAATGATCTCTTTCGCATATTTAATTAAAATCTTCGCGGAAGGGGTGAGCTGAATCCGATTTGTCGTTCGTTCAAATAGTTTCGTGTTTAACTCTGTCTCTAATGTTTTAATTTGCATCGTAACGGTCGGCTGGGAGATAAATCGAATTTTAGCAACTTCTGAAAAACTTTTATTTTCTACGACGGCAATAAATGTTCTGAGGCGCTCATAATTCATCCACTTACGCTCCTTCTTTTAGCCATGTATCAAGTTAGTTCACTATTCCGGATGGTTAAACTCTTCCATAACGGACATGATGGTATCTACCACATAATGTAAATCATCTTCTGTTGATGTAAGCGGTGGCGCAACAATAATCACGTTATTTTGACCAGGCACGGTGTCCCCATTTTTACCGATAATTAATCCCTTCGCTTTGCATTTACCAAGCATATCCCCAATGATTTCATTGGATAAAGGTACTTTTGTTTCTTTATCTTCTACCATTTCAAATCCTAACAAGAACCCTGCTTGCCTCACCTCACCTATATATCGATTACTTTCAAGACCTTTTAATTTACCTAAAATCGATTCGCTTAATGTTGCTACACGACTCACAATGTTTTCACGTTCAATGATTTCTATATTCTTTAATGCGACGGCACATGATGCTGGATGGCCTCCATATGTGGAGACATGGCGGAAATGATTATCTTCCCCTTCACCTTTAAATGCATCATAAACCCCCGACCTAACTGACGTTGCCCCTAATGGCAGATAACCGCTTGTAAGACCTTTTGCCATTGTTATAATGTCTGGCTCAACACCAGCCGAATGCATAAATCCGAACATCTTACCGGAGCGGCCAAATCCGGAAACAACTTCATCTAAAATTAAGAGGACATTATGTTTTTTGCAAACTTCAGCTACTTTTTGTAAATATTTTGGTGAAGGTACGAGCACACCGCCTCCAGAGATAAATGGTTCCATAATAAACGCAGCAACTGATTCTTCACCTTCCCAGTTGATCATCTCATCTAGCATTTGGGCTGCTTTTAAATCCGTTTCTTCTGGGTCACCGTCAAATATTGAACGGTAGCTATACGGTGGATATACGTGCATAAATCCAGTTGCACCTGGCTCATATTTACTACGGCGATTTGCCTGTGCCGTTGCACTCAGTGCTCCTAATGTAGAACCATGATACGCTCTATACCTTGAGATAATCTTATATTTACCTGGATTCCCTGTTTGGTTATGGTATTGTCTGGCAATCTTAAATGCAGCTTCATTTGCCTCTGATCCACTATTCGAAAAGAAGGTTTGATGTTCACTTCCTAACAACTCACTAATTTTGGATGATAATTCTACTGCTGGTAAATGACTTGATGTTAGTGGAAAATAAGAAAGCGTTCTCATTTGATTGGCGGCAGCTTCTACAATTTCCTCTTGCCCATGCCCTAGGTTTAAGCACCAAAGTCCCGAGACACCATCAAAAAAACGATTTCCTTCTAAATCAGTGAACCATGACCCTTTACCACTTGTTCCGATAACCGGTTTTGCATCTGGATCATGTCGTTGCATGGCATTCCATAAACTCTCATTCTTTTTTTCGATTGCAGCATTGTCTCGCTTTTTTGCCTCTGTTTCTGTGCCCATGAATAAAGTCCCCTCCATTAATGATATATTTTAAATCTGAATTAAAGAGTTCGTACAATGTAATCCTTCCTGCTTTATAAGATCCATCCCTTTATCCATCCAACCACACATAAAGTAAGCGCTAACATAAGAGTGGTTCATAGCTATACTTGTTTGATCGGAACTCGTAAAGGAGATCCTCATCAAGGCTATCTTGTAAACGCCTATAAATCCCACCGGTTACACGCGATTTGCTAATACCTCCTACATTAACATTGAGAACAGAAACATCTAATCATGATGTCCGTACCAGTTGTTGTTTAGATGTTCTGTTTATCAATCTGTAAATAGCATAATCTATATTAACTGAAAAATCAAGAATCTCTCTCCATTTTGTTATTAGAGTTTATAATAACCTATATTAGGCGAGGTGATACTTGTTGCAGCAGTTGCTATCATCCATTCTTCCTCGATAAGTTTATTTCAAATGAATAGATATCGCTTCGATAAAATGCCTGCTCAAATTCAATAATCTCTTCTGCTTGTCCTTTTATAATTCTTTCCGCCTTTAAAACATTTGTGTTTTCCGCTACGTTTAAATATTTACCAAAACCAGCGGGTGCAGGTCCACTTGAGATCTTTTGTTCAGCTTCTAGAAACTGGATCCCTAAATCATTCTCAACTAAATCATATAAGGTCACTTTATTTAAATCATACTTCAGCAACGCTTCACCTATTGCCAGTGGGTAATAATGGCACTCCACACCGACAGGAATATTATCTGCATACCGAATTCGTTGAATAAAGAAAACTTCCTCAAATCCTGTTATCTGTTGGATGTGTGCTGACGGTTTCATCTTTTTATACGTAATGAGTTCAGCTCCTGGCTTCATCCCCATGTTTTGAATAGTTTCTGTTGTACTACTTAAATGGCCCAACCAATTATGGATCGGTTTTAGCGAGACGTATGTTCCTTTCCCATGTCGTTTTTCTAAAATGCCCTCCCGTACGAGGATTCCAATCGCCTTCCTGACCGTACTTCGACTTGTATCATATCCTTTCATTAATTCTCGCTCACTTGGAATTTGGTCCACATAATCTCCATCGATAATTTTTCTCTCGATGTCATTCTTCAGTTGTAGATGCAAGGATACATAACTTCTTGGATCTAGTTGCATGTCAAGCCCCCCCTTTTTAAAATGTCATTGATGAAGAATAGCACTATTTTATACTTCGTAAGTCAATTCAGATGATAATGATCCAACTAGTGGATATACTATCATTAACACACTAGTGAATGAATTTCATAATTACCAAAACCGGCAACATCGATACAATATGTAGTTAAGAACGGATCGAAGAAACTATATGTTGTATCGATGTTGCACTAAACCAGTATTATGAAATTCATTAAGTAAGAAAAGATGTAATCTCTTATTCATACACTGTTCATATTCATATATTATACTGATCTTTAAGAGACTACAACATATTAAAATGAACTTCATAGTTACCGCAACAAGCGAAGCTGCTTCAGTATGTAGTTGTAAACGAATCAATACAACTACATGCTGAAGGAGTGTAGCTATAAATAGGGATTATGAAATTCATTAAAGTAAATTAAAGAAGTAAAGGGGAGCTTACATTTGAATCATTACAGTAAAATATTACTTCGTTTTTCAGCATTATTTGCCTTATTAGGTGCATTTCTAGGTTCACATATGGCAGGTGCTGGTGGTTTAGAGTTTAAAACTATTCATGCGCATATTCTTGTTGTCGGCTGGTTATCCTTATTCGCTTGGGCCGTGTATTATAAAATTTTCACCCCGGCTAAAACAATCATCGCCACCCTTCATGTCTGGTCCGCTATCATTGGTGCAATTGGTTTAACTGGCGGAATGTACGTCTATTACTTAAAACCATTTGGCTTAGAAGGTACATTTCCATTGATCTTCTTTATTGTAGGCGGAACAATTCTATTAATTAGCTTTTTCCTTTTCGCCATCCTCACATTTATGAAGACAGAGGAAGAACAATAAATAGGTTCTCAAAAAACGGGTTCCCAAGGTAAAACTTGTGCAACCCGTTTTTTTATTGCTCGTACATAGATGCCTCGATTCTCTTGATCATTTGATTGATTTCCTTTGGATCAATTGCCTCTACCGGCACATCTTCTAATTGGTATTTTCCCTTTAACCTAATGATTCGGGTCAACGATTCATCGATTCTCTCCTCGGAAATATCACCATTTTCAACTGCTTCCTTTAATGCCTGGATAACTGCGATAAATTGATTATCATGATGGGCCATTAATATCATATCGGTTCCCGCTTGGACAGCTTGAATAGCCGCCTCGCCAAGATCATTATGATCGGTGATCGCTTGCATGGTCAGATCGTCCGTAATTACAACGCCATCGAAGTCCAGTTGGTCACGTAATATGTCAGTGATGATCTTATTGGACATGGATGCGGGAACAGTAGCATCGATTTGTGGGAATAAGATATGAGCCGTCATCACCATATCTGCTCCTTCTTCTATTGCCTTTTTAAAAGGGAGGAGTTCAAATGCTACTAATTCAGTCATTTCTTTATTCACTTCTGGAAGCTCAAAATGGGAATCAACAGATGTGTCTCCATGACCTGGGAAATGTTTGATCACCGGAACAACCTGTTTCGCTTGCATCCCTTTCATCGTCTGAACACCGAGCTTACCAACAATCTCTGGATCCGAACCAAACGATCGATCACCAATAACCGGGTTTTCCGGATGACTATGAATATCGAGAACAGGAGCAAAATTAAGATTAAAACCAAAAAGCCGCAACATTTCTCCTAAGAGTTCGCCCACTTGGTAGGATAACTCTTCATCCTGTTGCTCACCGATTGCTTTATTTTTTGGCAGTTTCTTGATTTCCTCAGGCAAGCGTTCTACACGACCTCCCTCTTGATCAACACCGAGGAAAATGGGCAATCTATTTTGGCTATTTTCTCGTTTGAGCTCATTTAATAAGGTGATGGTTTGTTGTAAAGAATCGATATTATGCTCAAATAAAAGAATGCCTCCAACTTGATATTCTTTTACTAACCTCGTTGTTTCCGCAGTCAGCTGTTTTCCAGTCATCCCACTAAACATCATTTGTCCAATCTTTTCATCCAAACTCATCTGTTCAATTATCCGCTCCACTTCTCGTTCATGCAATGCTTCCTTGACGCTGATCGTCTTGTTAAATATGTCTCTATCTATAAAACCTGTGTGATGGGATGATGGCTTCGTTAAAAAATGAGATGTTTCCTTAATGAAGTATGCGCAGTTCCCTTTTACTAGTGAAATGATAACCAGACAAATAATGATGACACTGACATACCCCCACTTTTTTCTCATTGCTATTCACCCAACCTTCACTTGATCGACATCCCAAATAGCTTTTCTTTTAATAAGCGCCCCGTTGGCGTGTCCGCTAACCCACCCTCTCCTGTTTCACGTAATGTTGCAGGCATTGATCTGCCAATTTTGTACATGGCCCCTATCACTTCATCACAAGGTATTCTACTTGTAACTCCGGCTAATGCCATATCCGCCGACACAATGGCCAGTGAAGCTCCGCCGGCATTTCGTTTCACACAAGGTACTTCAACTAGCCCTGCGACAGGATCACAAACAAGTCCAAGCATGTTTTTTAAGGTCATTGCAAAAGCCTGTGAAGATTGCTCCGGTGTTCCACCCGCCATTTCCACAATGGCTGCCGATGCCATCGCACCCGCGGATCCAACCTCTGCTTGACAGCCACCCGTGGCTCCGGAAATGAACGCATTGTTTGCGACAACAAAACCAAAAGCACCCGACGTAAATAAATAACGTATCATTTGTTCCCGGGTCGGCTGCAACTGTTCCTTTACGGCGAATAATGTTCCAGGAACACATCCAGCACTCCCTGCTGTCGGGGTGGCACAGATTGTTCCCATGGCTGCATTTACTTCATTCGTTCCCATTGCTTTACTGACAGCGTCTAAGAGGATGCCACCTGATAGTGGTGTATGATGTTCCATATACGTCTGTATGCGAACGGCATCGCCTCCCGTTAATCCTGTTACAGATGTTACCCCTTTAAGACTATCCTCAATTGCCTTTTCCATGATGATTAGGTTTTTTTCCATTTCATTATAGACATCTTCTCTTGAGACTCCTTTTATATCCACCTCTTGACGGATCATCACTTCAGAAATAAGGATATCGTCCTTATTTGCACGTTCTACTAACTCTGCTACGGATCGAAACATAGTAACAACCCTCTCATCTTTTAGTCCGAACACGATCTTGATTAGCTAGCTATTTTCGAGATTTGAATAATATGCTCTGCCATTTCTAGCTCTTTTAACATTGAATCTTCAACATGTTGATCAACTTCAATAATCATAAGTGCTTCTTTTCCGACATCTTTCCGGTTTACTTCCATGTGCCCAATATTGACTTTGTGTTTTGCTAATATCCTGGTGACAGAAGCAATCGCACCATACCGATCATCATGCATAATGAGCAGCGCAGGATGATTCCCTGATAATCGTAATGTAAAGCCATTTAATTCGGTAATTTCTACCTTTCCGCCTCCAATCGAAATGCCCATTAACTCCATTTGTTCCACTTCATTCCCGATGATGAGCCTTACCGTATTTGGGTGATCAACGGCAGCCGGATTTTCGATAAAGTCTATTTTTATCTCTCGCTTTTTTGCTGTCTCCAATGCTTGGCGCATACGAGCATCATCAGGATCATAATTTAGTAAGCCCCCGACCAAGGCAAAGTCTGTCCCATGCCCTTTGTATGTTTTCGCAAACGACTCGTATAAATGAATCGTTGCCCATGTTGGTTCCTTGCCAAATAAAGTCCGTGCTGCTTTCCCGATCCTTGCTGCGCCTGCTGTATGCGAACTTGATGGTCCAATCATAATCGGTCCGATAATATCGAAGACTGAATTAAATTTCATATCAAGTCACCTCCTCTTTCATTTTAACTTGCTAACAAACATATGTGTAAGCGATTACATTTCTCTATATATATTGAACGCGTATAGAACTTGAAGCTACGCTTGTTACGATAATTATGAAATTCATTCATCCACTATATAGTTTACCATTTCAAGGAGTGCGTTACAATACGGGTGTCATCTTTTTGTTTGCGAATAAGCCTATCCCTTTTTTTACTTAGTCTAATGAATTTCATAATACTGATTTAGTGCCACGTCGCTACAATATATAGTTTCGTTAAACCGTTCTTAACTATATACTGTATCGATGTTGCTCGTTTTCGTAATTATGAAATTCATTCAGTCAAATAAGGTTCCAAAAGTAATGGAAGTAATATGTTACTTCCTGAATATTTTAGTTACTTTAGCCCACAATAATGTCGAATCATGATAAGGAGGAGTTTATCAATGCAAAATCAGAACCAGCAACAAAACTTACAAAATTCTACACAAATGCCACCACAGCAGAATGAGGGTGGACATTCCCTATTTGATACCCATGAGGCATTAGGTACGGTAACTGGAACGCTCGAACACTACTTGCTTTATGAGCAACATATTCAGGATCAAGAACTAACAACAATTTTACAGAGCCACCGAACATTTATTTCCCAACTTTATAATACACTTGTTGAGACGCTTAAATCAGGTCAAGATCCATCTGTTCCAACGCAAACGTATAATATGAGTTTAAATAATGACGTTGTCTATGGCATGCAACCATCAGCGCCAAAGACTCCAAGCCAGTCCGTCAATGAAATTAATGATGAATGTGTATCAAGTTTCATGTTAGGTGGTCTAAAGTCAATCGCCACTGCCTTTACAACAACTGCTTTAGAAGCAACTAATCCCGTATTGAGAAGGGTTTTCTCAGACAGTATTCCGAATGTCATCGAAATGGCGTATGAAGTTTTTCTATACCAAAATAAACATCAGTATTATCAAGTTCCACAATTAAAGGAACAAGATATGCAGGCTCTACTGAATAGTTATGCACCTATTCCGGGGACAATGCCTCATTAAATGAGCAGTACCTCGTTTTTATGGACCATGCTGCACACGCCCATAAAAGAAGCCATCTTATTTAAATAAGATGGTTTTTTCTATCCTAACTACGGTGGCGCCAATGACGGGAGCAGAATTCATACATATAAAGCTTGTGTTTTCATCTGATAATTGGTATAATAAGTTTTTGCAGATGTTATGTAAATATATTTAGTAAAAAATATGAGGTGAAAGTTATGAAGAAGTTCTTTTCTTCAAAAATGGGGTTTTTTACTACAGCTGTTAGCTTGATCTGGATTAAATCTTATCTTGTTTATTTATTCGAATTTAATTTGGACATTCAAAATGTTCTTCAACATATCCTTTTATTCATTAACCCGCTTAGCTCGGCATTGGTTTTCCTAGGATTCGCTTTATTTGCGAAAGGAAAGCGTGCGGGAATCTGGATCATAACAATTGATATTCTTATGAGTGTGCTCCTATATGCGAACGTGGTATTTTATCGATTTAATAACGACTTTATAACGTTACCGGTTCTTACTCAAACGGGGAACTTTGGTAGTTTAGGAAGCAGTATTGCTAGTTTAGCAGTCTGGACGGATCTCTTTTATATGACTGACGTTATCATTCTAATCGCTCTATATGTATGGAGCAGGAATGATTGGTCACTTGATCGTATGCGTATAAAGAAACCAGCTTTAATTTTAATATCAGGTCTACTCATCTTTTCTATTAATCTAGGTCTAGCAGAAGTAGATCGTCCACAATTACTAAAACGGACATTTGATAGAAATTATATTGTGAAATATCTAGGGGCATACAACTATGCGATCTATGATACCATTCAAAACTTACAAACATCCACACAGCGAGTTCTTGCTGATAGTAATGATATTACCGAGATTGATAATTATACGAAAAACAAATATGCTGAACCTGATCCTGCCTTATTTGGTGCGGGTGAAGATAAGAACGTCATTAAAATTCACTTAGAATCTTTCCAGTCCTTTTTACTCGACTATGAATTGCATGGCGAAGAAGTAACACCATTTTTAAATTCTCTTGTCCATGATACAGAACAAGACTTTACGTATTTCGATAACTTCTTCCATCAAACCGAACAAGGGAAAACCGCTGACGCTGAGTTGATTGTTGATAACTCGCTATATGGTTTACCGCAAGGGTCAGCGTTTGTAACCAAGGGAAGTAATACGTATCAGTCATTACCTGCTATCTTAGGGCAAGAAAAGGATTATACGAGTGCTGTATTACATGGAGACGGTAAATCATTTTGGAACCGCGATGAAATCTACAAAGAGTTCGGTATCGATGAATTCTTTTACGATAAATATTATGATATGAGCGATGAACAAGTGATTGGTTATGGTTTAAAAGACAAACCATTCTTCGAAGAATCCATGCCTTTACTTGAATCGCTGGATGAACCGTTTTATGCACATATGATGACATTAACACATCATCATCCTTATTTGATCGATCCAGAGGACGCAACAATTGATCCTGCTGAGACAGGTGATGGATCGGTTGATCGCTATTTCCAAACAGCCAGGTATTTAGATGAGTCACTTGAGCAATTTTTTGATGACTTAAAAGAAAGTGGCTTGTATGATGACTCCGTTATTATGCTTTATGGAGACCATTATGGTATTTCCACAAACCACAATCGAGCCATGAGTGAAATTATGGATGAAGAAATTACACCATGGAAGAATGCTCAATTACAACGTGTTCCATTGATGATTAAAGTACCTGGTGTAGAGGGGCAAGGAACCGTTCATGAGTATTCGGGCCAAATTGATGTGATGCCTACATTGCTTCATTTATTAGGGATAAAAGCACAGGACTACATCCAATTTGGTACAGATTTATTCTCAGAAGATCATAAAGATTATGTCGCATTTCGTAATGGTGGCTTCATCACTCCTGAGATTACCATGGTAGGAGATATCTATTATGATAACGAAACAGGCGAGGAAGTCGAGCCTACAGAAGAGATGGAAGCGATGAAGGAAAAAGTTCAACACGAGTTAGAGCTTTCAGATAATGTACTTCACGGTGATCTATTACGTTTCTACACACCAACGAGTGAATGGGAACCAATCGAATCATCAGATTACATTTATGGGAAGTAAACGAGAAAACTCATAAAAAAGATCATTTAAAAAAAGGGTTGTACAATATATGACGTTGGTGAAAAAAAATCACGTTTCTCTGCGAGAGAGAAACGTGACGTAAATTCACTAGCGTTTTTTTTATTTTACATTAGAAAACAAGTGAGTTTCCCTGTAGAATATAAGTCGATGAAAACCATACTCCGGAGGGAAATCACTTGTCTATTTCTAATGATATAAGAAATCTACTCGATATTCAAGACGCAAATATTATCTTTGCAGAGAATTGTGTAAAAGAAGGTATACGAAAAGGAAAAACTTTTTAATATGTTACCGGAAAGTTGATCTACGAACCTATATGTTGTAAGAATTGTGGTATAAAAAAATTGCAGTCAATGACGAATCGCGATTACAGCGCATTAGAGAGCATATTACAAAGACGTAGCACTGTTAAGATCAAGCTTCATTTCAAGCTAAAACCTGTAGAAGCCACATGCAATACAGGACATAAAGAAACACACCCCAACGCAGCTTAAACAGACATTGAAGTGTGTGCAATAATGAAATTACCACTCTTTAAGCTGACTGGAACGGAAGTCGACGGACTCCTGCGGGAACAGCACGAGTCCGAAGACCCCGGAGGAAGTGATTTTCTTCCGAGGAGGCTGAGGCCGTGCCCGCGGAAAGCCTGTCGACTGTAGTGCAAGTCAGCGAAATAAGAGCGCAAGCTTTGATTGTTATCGTTCCACTTAATTAAATATTCATCGACTTAAAATTCTTCACCAACGTTATTTGACAAAGAACCTAAAAAAAGGAGCGACACAGCCTCAATGGCTATGCCACTCCTCTTTTTTTATGTCTATCTATAGAACCATGGGATCAAGCTGTAATATGCTCATTATCTGCTAATCGCTGGATCTTTGGAATGGTACTAATATCCATGTTTCCACCGCTAACAACGATGGCACAATGTCTCGATTTAATATTTTGGTTATGCTTAAACAATGCAGCTAAGGCCGCTGCCCCAGCCCCTTCTACTAATGCTTTATTACGCTCTAACATATAGAGTACCGCAGCAGCTATCTCTTCGTCAGATACGGTAATAATATCATCTACATAATCTCTAATAATCGGTAGGGTAAATTGCCCAGGATTTTTAACGTCAATCCCTTCTGCAATCGTAGGACTTTGCTTACCAATCGTTTTCTTATGATGATAGTCCCTATACATGGCACAAGAATTCCTCGCTTGAACCCCGATGATTCGGATGTTTCGATTCACATACTTAGCGGCTACTGCAATGCCACTAATCAATCCACCCCCACCAATCGGTACAATGAATGTATCGATTCGATCTTCTTGCCGAAGCATCTCCATCGCAATCGTACCTTGACCCGCCATAATATCATAGTCATCAAATGGATGAACGTAAACAGCGCCTGTTTTCAACTGCCTTTTCATGGATGCTTCATACGCCTCTTGAAAGGAATCCCCAACGAGAACAACTTCAGCGCCATAATTTTTTGTCGCTTCTACTTTAGAATGGGGGGTCTTCTCCGGCATATAAATCATTGATTTAGCACCCAGTTTCTTAGCAGCAAAAGCTAGACCTTGAGCATGGTTCCCTGCCGAAGCGGTAATGATCCCCTTTTCAAGTTCCTGTTTACTTAATTGCATCAACTTAAAACTAGCTCCTCTAAATTTAAAGGCACCCGTTTTTTGCTGGTTTTCCATTTTAAAATAAACTTGTTTATTAACGATATTATTTGTTGTTTCTGATGTTATGAGTGGTGTCCGGTGGACAATGGAGGTTAATCGTTCCATCGCTTGATGCACCTTTTCACCTGTTAACAAATCCCCAATTGATCCACACTCCTCGGTTATTCCTAACGTACCGATCATCATGACCTTTCGTAAGCAGCAATCTCATCTTCCAACTGTAATGTTAATGCAATTTCATCCCAACCATTGATTAAATTATCACGATGATAATCCGAGATTTCAAATGCTATTTCATGCCCTTTACCATCCGTAATGAGTTGCTTTACTAAATCGATTGTTAAACTTAATTTGGATGCAGCTGCTTGTTCCATCCACTGGTCAATCTGATCCTGTTCTAATTGTATAGGTATTATCCCATTTTTTAAAGAGTTATTATAAAATATATCTGCAAAGCTTGGTGCAATAATTACACGGAACCCATAATCTAGCAGTGACCATGGGGCATGTTCTCTAGATGAACCACATCCAAAGTTATCACCTGCAACAAGTATTGTAGCATCGTCATACTTTGGATTATTAAGTGGAAAGTCAGATCGTTTATTCCCTTCCTCATCAAATCGCCAATGATAAAAAAGATACTGGCCAAAACCAGTTCTCTCTATTCGCTTGAGAAACTGTTTAGGAATGATCTGATCTGTATCCACATTTTCTCGATTTAACGGGTACACAATACCCGTATGCTGTTGAATTGCCTCCACTTGCCCATCACCTCCTAATTAACGACACCTGTGTATTGACGAACATCAACAAAATGACCTTCAACAGCTGCAATAGCCGCCATTTCTGGGCTAACTAAGTGTGTTCGGGCACCATTTCCTTGTCGCCCTTCAAAATTTCGATTTGATGTTGAGGCGCATCGTCCGCCGGGTGGAACAATATCATCATTCATGGCCAAACACATACTGCACCCTGCTTCACGCCATTCAAATCCTGCCTCTTTAAAAATGGCATCAATGCCGGCTTCCTCCGCTTGCTTTTTCACAAGAAAAGAACCTGGTACAACGATCGCTCGAACACGATCATTCACTTTCTTCCCTTTAATAATATCGGCAGCTTTGGTTAAATCACTTAATCGAGCGTTTGTGCACGAACCGATAAATACATGATCAATTTCAATCGATGTGATCTCTTGCTGTTCCGATAACCCCATATATTCAAGGGCTCGGGAAATGCCGTCTGCATCTTCGGACCCTTGAATACTTGGAGTCCTACCACTTACCGGAGCTCCCATACCGGGATTCGTACCCCATGTTACTTGTGGCTCGACTTCGCTCGCTTGAATCGTCACGGTTTTATCATACACCGCTCCGTCATCCGTAGCTAGAGCCAACCACTCCTCCGCTAGCTCTGTAAACTTCTCGCCGATCGGTACATGTCGTTTCCCATTTAAATAATCCACTGTTTTTTCATCTGGACTGATGAGGCCCGCTCTTGCCCCGGCTTCGATAGACATATTACAAATCGTCATTCGTTCCTCCATCGATAATGCTTGAATCGCTTCCCCTGTATATTCTACGATATGCCCCGTCCCAATCCGTACTCCATACTTGGCAATAATAGCTAAGATCAGGTCTTTTGCAGTTACGCCGAGAGGAAGATCTCCTTCTACCTTTATATTCAATGTTTGTGGTCGCTCTTGCCATAGTGTTTGTGAAGCGAGCACATGTTCAACTTCACTCGTACCAATTCCAAATGCCAATGCACCAAAAGCGCCGTGTGTAGAGGTATGACTATCCCCACAGACGATTGTTTTACCCGGCTGTGTCAATCCGAGTTCTGGACCAATAATGTGTACAATACCTTGGTCTGGATGATACATATCGGCCAATTCAATACCATTTGCAGCACAATTTTTCCTTAATGTCTCCATTTGTACTTTAGAAGTTTTGTCTTTAATCGTCTCGCGGTTTCTCGTTGGGACGTTATGGTCCATTGTTGCATATGTCAAATCCGGGCGACGTACTTTTCGCCCATGCATTCGTAGCCCTTCAAACGCCTGCGGAGAAGTCACTTCATGCACTAAGTGTAAATCAATATATAATAAATCTGGCTTGCCTGCTTCTTCATGAACGACATGTTTATTCCAAATCTTTTCAATGATTGTTTGTGGCTGTACCACGATCAGACACCTCCTTCAGTTATACATACAAGTTTAAAATACTATCTGAAATACTTTTATTAGCCAAATTATCAACGATGACCTCGGTCATCTCTTTGGTTCCCACTTCCTTACCGCCTTCAATGTGTAAATCCGCCGTGTAATAACCTTGATCAAGTGCATCCACAACCGCATTTTCAATCAGTTCTGCCTCTACTTCCATTCCAAAAGAATGTCTAAGCATTAAAGCCGCTGATAAAATCATGCCTAGTGGATTAGCGATTCCTTTGCCAGCAATATCTGGTGCCGATCCATGAACAGGTTCGTAGAGTCCAACCCCTTCCGCATTGAGACTTGCAGATGGAAGCATCCCTAGTGATCCTGTTAAAACAGATGCTTCGTCACTTAGGATATCACCAAATAAATTCTCCGTAACGAGCACATCAAAGGAGGTAGGCTCCGTAATCAGTTTCATGGCAGCAGCATCCACGAGTAAATGCTCTACAGCTACCTCAGGATATTCTTTACTTTTTTCATTTACTATTTCTCTCCACAAACGACTTGATTCCAGTACATTTGCTTTATCCACCGATGTCAAATGCTTATCACGTAGCATCGCGCTTTCAAAGGCCCGATCAACAATTCGCTCAATTTCTGCTCGTGTATAATACAATGTATCAATTGCCGCATTGCCGTTCTCCCGACGCTCACTTGGTTTCCCGAAATACAAGCCACCCGTTAATTCGCGGATTATTAAAATATCACTCCCCTTAATCACTTCTTCTTTAATTGGTGATGCGTGGAGTAATGGGTCAAACCCCATAATTGGTCTTAGGTTTGCAAATAAACCAAGTGCACTTCGTATTCCAAGTAATCCTCTTTCCGGCCTTATATGTGGAGGAAGAGAGTCCCATTTACTTCCTCCAACCGCACCTAATAAAATAGCGTCCGCACTTTGGCAAGCTTTTATTGTATCTTCTGGTAAAGGTGTTTCATATCGATCAATCGCGTCTCCACCAATGGCATGTTCATGGAATATGAATTGATGTCCAAATTCACTTGCAATTGTATTAAGAACAACTTTCGCTGACTCCATAATTTCTTTACCGATACCATCTCCCGGAAGCAGAATAATCCGATTATTCATAATCTCCCCTCCTTCTCACTTTTGTATTATACGTTCCTTTGCACGCGTGTTTGTTGGTTTACCACATGTCGATTCACTGCATTTAGAAAAGCGTGTGCGGAGGCTTCGATCACATCTTGTGCGGATCCTCTTCCATTCACTCGCTCTTCGTTCACAATCAATTGTACCCTGGCCTCTGCTAATGCATCTTTACCACGTCCTACAGAATTCAATTGATAATCAACAAGTTCTAGATCTTCAACGACTAAGGCGTCTAATGTGTCATATAATGCCTCAATACTTCCTTGACCTGTACCAGACTTTTCAACGACCTGACCATCAGGTGTTGTTAAGACAACTCTTGCTGTTGGTGTATCTGTTGTACCATATTGCACGGAGAATGACTCCATCTTATACGTATTCCCTGTTGTTGTATCGGTCTGGATTTCGGTTAGAATTGTAAACAGATCATCGTCCGTAACTTCTTTCTTTCGATCTGTTAATTGTTTAAATGATTCAAATGCCTTTTTAAGTTTTTCCCCACTCAGTTCATAACCAAGCTCTTTCGCTTTATCATTAAAAGCGTGTCGTCCCGAATGTTTACCAAGATATAGTGTGTTCGAGTTAACCCCCACCATTTCAGGTGTAATAATCTCATATGTTTCTGCATTTTTTAACACACCGTCTTGGTGAATGCCTGATTCATGTGCGAAGGCATTTTTACCAATCACCGCTTTATTTGCTTGCACGGTCATACCCGTTAACTTCGAGACAAGATCGCTCGTTCGTTTCGTTTCTTTTAAGTTTAATCCCGTTGCAAACGGATAATAATCCGACCGGATCTTCAGTGCAACAGCAACTTCTTCTAGTGCTGCGTTCCCCGCTCTTTCACCAATCCCGTTGATCGTACCTTCTACTTGTGTTGCTCCATTTTCCACCGCTGCAATGGAGTTCGCAACCGCCATTCCTAAATCATTATGGCAATGACAAGACAGGCTCACACGGTCAATATTCGGGACGGTCTGTTTAATGAACTTAAACATCTCGCCATACTCTTTTGGAGTCGTATAGCCTACTGTATCTGGCAAGTTAATGACCGTTGCTCCCGCATCGATAACTTGCTCAATGATTTGTGCCAAAAAATTCAAATCCGAACGGGAAGCATCTTCTGCGGACCACTGAACTTGCGAAAACCTCTTGCCCGCATATGAAACTAAGTCTACCGCTGTTTCAATGACTTGTTCAGGTGTTTTGTTCAATTTATAAGTCATATGAATAGGTGATGTCGCTAGAAACAGATGGATACATGGATCTGCCGCACTTTTTAAGGCATCCCAAGCGATATCAACATCTGATTTTACCGTTCTGGCCAATCCTGTGACAGATGTGCCTTTAATCGTCTCCGCGATCATTTTAACAGCATTAAAATCACCTTTGGAAGAAGCGGGAAATCCCGCCTCCATCCTATCCACGCCGAATCGCTCCAATTGTCTGGCAATTTCGAGTTTCTCTAATTGATTCAAATTGACCCCTGGTGACTGTTCACCATCTCGCAATGTTGTATCAAAAATATTTATCTTTGTCATGTTTCCACATCCTTTTGTTTTGTCTTTATCTCATTGGCTGTTTCACAAAAGGCATTAACGCACGTAATTCTCTTCCTACTTTTTCGATTGGATGGTCATTTTCACGCTTGTTAATCGCATTGAATCGAGGTCTGTTTGCTTGGTTCTCAAGAATCCAATCTTTAGCAAATTCACCTGATTGTACATCATCTAAAATATCCTTCATCCGAGCTTTCGTCTCGTCGTTAATGACACGAGGTCCAGACACGAAGTCACCCCATTGTGCGGTATCAGAAATCGAATAGCGCATATTTTCTAGTCCACCTTCATACATCAGATCAACAATTAGTTTCACCTCATGTAGCGTCTCGAAGTAGGCAACTTCTGGCTGATAACCTGCTTCCGTTAACGTTTCAAAACCTGCTTTAACTAATCCAGAAACTCCCCCACATAACACAGCCTGCTCACCGAACAAATCGGTTTCTGTCTCCTCTTGGAACGTTGTCTCCAGTACGCCTGCACGGGCTGAGCCAACTCCTTGAGAATAAGCTAAAGCCAATTGACGAGCATTTCCAGTTACATCTTGGTAGACACCATATAAAGCCGGGACACCTGCACCGTCTTCAAATGTTCGACGTACTAAATGACCTGGACCTTTAGGAGCAACTAGGAAAACATCAACATCTGCTGGCGGGACAATTTGACTGTAGTGAATATTAAATCCATGTGCGAACACAAGTGCATTACCTGCTTTCAGATTTGGTTCAATACTGTCCTGGTAGACAACCGCCTGTGACTCATCCGGTAAAAGCACCATAATAACGTCGGATTGGCCCACCGCATCGGCTACAGATAGAACCGTAAACCCATCTTCTTCTGCCTTCTCCTGAGACTTACCAGGTCTTAATCCGATCGTCACATTATACCCGCTCTCACGAAGGTTTAATGAATGTGCATGCCCTTGAGAACCATAACCAATTACCGCAATTTTCTTCTCTTTTAAAACCTCTGTTTGAATATCTTGTTCATAAAGTACTTTTGTCATTTAAATTGGCTCCTTCTTTTTTCATATCGTTTCTTATATTTTACAACATGGTTACCGACAGATTATACGGAAAACGAGTCTAACTCGGTAATGCCTGGTTGCTGTCCTCTTAAAAGTGCTGTTACACCTGTCTTCGATAATTCCTTAATTCCGTATGGTCGCAATAGCGTAATTAATGCATCAATTTTTTCGGGTTTTCCCGTTACTTGAATCGATAAACTATCTTTACTAACATCAATAACGGTTGCTCTAAACGGAGCAATGACGCCTTGTATTTCAGCATTTAACTGGGGGTTACTCGCTACTTTAATGAGTGCTAATTCCCTTGCGACCATGGCTTTATCCGTTATATCCGATACTTTAATGACATCGATCTGCTTATTTAATTGTTTGGTTAACTGTTCTAAATTCTGATCATCGCTAACTTCAACAACGAGTGTCATCTTTGAAACGCCAACCGTTTCCGACCTCCCAACTGAAATACTATCAATATTGAATTGTCTCCGGTGAAGCATTCCCGCAATTCGATTTAAGATGCCACTTCGGTTTTGTACGGTTGCTGTTATGATTCGCTTCATTTTGTCACCCCGACCATATTATGACTTCCTGCTCCAGGAGGAACCATTGGATAGACCTTTTCTTCCTTCATAACGCGACAGTCTACAACCACTGGTCCATCATACGAAAACACATCTTCCAGCACCTCTACTAAATCGGCTTCCCGATCAACTCTTACCCCTCGAATGTTAAAACTCTCCGCTAACTTAACAAAATCGGGATTCGTCGATAATATTGATTCGGAGTACCGCTTATCATAGAAGCTTTCCTGCCACTGCCTCACCATCCCAAGTGCCTCATTATTAACAATAATAACTTTCACGGGTAAATTTCTTTCGTTGAGAACAGCTAGTTCCTGTACGTTCATTTGGAAACCACCGTCACCAACTATTGAAATAACTAATTCTTCAGGAGCACCAAATTGTGCGCCAATTGCTGCGGGAAGACCGAAGCCCATCGACCCTAAGCCTCCTGATGTAACCCATCTGTTCGGTCGATCTAATGTGTAATACTGTGCTGCCCACATTTGGTGCTGACCGACATCCGTTGTGACAATCGCATCACCCTTTGATACACGGTACAGCTGTTCCATTAACCACTGTGGCGACATCAATTCATCGGAGCGATTATACCAATAGGGATAATCCTCTTGATTCCTCTTCAATTTCTCCATCCATTCCTGGTGGTCCGGAAGCTCAATAGCACGATCGAGCAATGCTTGGATCGCCACTTTGGCATCTCCGACAATCGGAATTTCTGTCGGAACATTTTTACCAATTTCAGCTGGGTCGATATCAATATGAGCCACTTTTGCCTGTGGGGCAAATTCCTTTAAATTCCCAGTTAAGCGATCATCGAATCGAGCGCCAATGTTAATGAGTAAATCAGCTTCATAGATCGCCATATTCGCTGCATATCCCCCATGCATGCCACCCATTCCTAATGAAAGTGGGTTCGTTCCTGGGAATCCTCCTAGTCCTTGCAACGTGTTAATAACTGGGAGTTCATACTTTTCAGCAAATTCTTGCAATTCTTGAGAAGCTTCGGAAAATATGATCCCCGCACCCGCTAAGATGACTGGTTTCTTTGCCTTTCCTAAAGCATCAGCAAGCTTCATAATCTGCAATGGATTCGGTTTTGTTGTTGGCTGATATCCCGGCAAATAAAAGTCGCTGTTAAACGCTTCGCTAGAAGATGCTTCTGAAACATCTTTCGGAATATCAACGACTACCGGACCTGGTCTTCCTGTTGTTGCAATATGAAAGGCTTCTTTTATAATCCGTGGTAAGTCTGATAATTTTTTAACTTGAAAATTATACTTTGTGATTGGGGTCGTTACGCCCATCACATCCGCTTCTTGAAAAGCGTCCGTTCCGATTACGCTATTGGATACTTGACCGGTAAATATGATGACGGGTAAGGAATCCATTAATGCATCTGTAATTCCCGTAATTAAGTTCGTTGCTCCTGGTCCTGACGTCGCTATGACGATACCCGGTCTACCCGTTACCCTTGCATAACCCTCCGCCGCAAAGATCGAGCCTTGCTCATGACGAGAAAGAACATGCTTAAATGGGGCCTTACTACGATACAAAGCATCATAGATAGGTAAAACGGCTCCACCTGGATAACCAAAAATAATCTCGACGCCCTCTTCAACGAGGGCTTCTATTAAAAGCTCCGCACCTGTTGTCGGTTCGTTTAATCTATGCATTTCACTATCTACCTCTGCTTTCACTTTTCCTTACCTCCTTATGTTTTTTTAAAATAATGAACAAAATAAAATAGACTCTTCTCACCCCTGTAAGTTATTTACATCTGTCGCTTACACATGTAAAAGTCCTTGCAGGGGCGAAAAGAGTCTTTCTTTTCACGGTACCACCCAGGTTTGTAGGATTCTCGCGAATACTACCTTATGCGGCTTATAATGAGCCCGCTTTGATAACAGGTACATGGTTATGCACCTGACCAAGCCTAATAGGGGTCACCCGTTCAACTTAGCACTCAGGGATGATGTTAGAATAAGAAGTATTTCTAGGCTTCCAGCAACCCTAGATCTCTGAAAATACCAATACTTATTCCTTTATTCCCGTCATCGAGTTAATGATTATTTAGTTTAATGAATTTCATCTAGTTCATTGTTTAAATTTTTAGTTATTTTGGGTGAAAATGATGAGTAAGTAAGTTTTCTAATAATTCATATTGAAAATAAGCATACAACGTTTTAATTCAATCGTCAACATAAATCATTAGTTTATTTGATTCCGGATAAAAAATCAAGTAATTGTATGCGCTGTCATCCTGGAGTCGTTCATATTAATCCATTTCAATATATTTATTTATTTAATTTAAAAAAACTTGCTCCCATTCTACTCGTTCGGGCATACTACCCTCTATAATAAACTGATCGCAAATAGAAATTGTGCAAAGAAGTAAGTAAACATAACCATATGCTCTGACAGCAGGAATGCCTGCTTAAACTTATCATACGCAAGGACTGCATCAGATATGAGAAACAGAATAGCAGCGATGATTAATATTTTTACGCCACTTAAAATAGATATCCAGACCATTCCAGCAATCACAAGAATATAAACGGCTACGGCAATACACATCGGAATTCCACCTTGTTCCTTTACGTTCGATAAGATAATAAAGTAAAAGACAATCGAAATGATCGACAGGATGATAGCTGAAAATAAGCCGGCCGTTAAATCGAGCGCAAAATAAGTCATGAATCCGCCAATATAAAATAAATGCGCCACCAAAAAGCTTGCGAGACCGTGTACAAACCACTTGTCTTCAAGCATTAAAAAGATATCCCCCACAACAGAAAACAGTAAGGCGATCACAACCCATTTACTAAATGTAGAATCCAGTTGTGATCCATATCCAGCAAGCGCAATAATCAAAACCATCGTTCCTGGCTTAAGTATGTATTTTACAATGCGCTGTTGGAAGTGAATCGCGAATAAATGATACAGCAAAGCAGATAGAATAATCGTGCAAATTAACAAGCTTATCAATCTCTTTATCCCCCTCGGTCATCTGAAGTTCCTCTAAAAATTGGTAACATTATTATATTCTACAGGGGGACGTTAAAAACCTTGTTTATGTTTGAATAGGTATTCATTGCTAATAAAGCGTTAAGTTTATACAATAGTAAGGGATTGATCATATGTAAAAGAGGGGAATTCAGATGGCAAATAAAAGCGTTGATGACTATCTCACAGATGGAATATACGGTGTTAAAAGACCCAAAGAAGTTGAAAGACGCAAATATCTTGGTACACTTCGCGAAAGAATTGTCCTTGTCTTAACGATTGGCCAGGTCATGCAAGATGCTGGTATTACAGAATTGAATCAAGCAATGAAATCCCACCCAAACACCCAATTATTACTAAACGGTGAAATCGCCTCTCGTTTTCTAACGGAAGAAAAACGAATAGCTGATAACCATCAGATCCCATATACAATGATTACCAACAACGAATTTACAACCGAGGTTGGTGCCGTACTAACCTATGACTATGCAGTCAATCTAGAGGATGTTGATCTCGAAGACGTGGAAAAAGGGAAAAAGAAAGCTGCACCCGTTACAAATGACAGCCTTTTTTCTAGATTAAAAAAGCGATTTAAGTGAACTACTATTACCTCTCCTTTCCAAACGGAAAGTGCCACACCCCTACAAAGTAGCCCTCGCCTCGTTTTCAAAAGCCAGGGCTATCTTCACCGTTTATAATTTCTGACCATAGTATTTGTCTAACGAAAATCCTCTTCCCATAATATCAGAGGCATTGAGGAAGACGACAAATGAAGCGGGGTCTTCCTCCTGGAGCGCCTTCTTTAAATAGATCGCTTCCGCCTTCTCAACGACACATAAAATCATCGTCTTTTCCCGTTCAGAAAATCCGCCGACCGAGTGTATTTTTGTTAAGCCACGATCAATCTTATTTTGAATAAGCGACTGAATTCTCCACTCATCCTCTGTAATAATTAAGATGAGCTTTGTTGCCGCTGTTCTCAGTTGAATGAAATCAATTGCTTTACTCGTTATAAAGATGCTCATCAACGCAAATAATGTTAATTCTAAGTTAAAGACAATTAAGGAAGCTGCGACGACAAGTCCATCAACAATGAGTTGGGAATACCCGCTGGATAATCCAGTGAACTTCTTCAAAACTTGCCCCAAGGCTGCTGTTCCCCCTGTCGAACCATTGCCTAGATAAACAATTCCGAGCCCCACTCCGAGGATAATCCCTCCATAAATAGTACCTAAAAGTGGATTCGTAACCACATAAGATATGTCAGCCGTTAGATAAATAATGAAGGGGACCCAAAATGTGCCAATTAATGACTTCCCACTAAATTCCCTTCCTAACGTCATCCAACCAATAAAAAAGATTGGGATATTAATGATTAATTGCGTGAGTGCCGGACTATACGCGTAGACCTCAAACACGATCGTACTTACACCAGAAATCCCTCCGGCGGCCAATTTGGATGGCAATAAAAACATATTATAAGCCAGCCCAACAAGGGTAGCTCCAACTATAATTTGAGTGTATTCGATCATTCTCTGTGTTCTCTTGGAGTGTTTCGTCATTTCAATTTACTTCTCCTCTGCAACAACGTACGTGTGATATGCTCTCTTTCCGTATTTTAACATATCGCGAGGTACTTGTGTCCGATTTTCTAATTCAGTCTAAACAGCAATCTTTTTAGTACTGAATATGGTACAATATCTTCAGATAATAAAAGATATAAGTGAGGGTTACCATGACGAAAAAACGAACCATGCAAGATCGCAACTATACACCGCTCATTATTACGACAACAATTGCAATCAACGCCATTATCACCGTTTTGTTTTTCATACCAAAACAAGACCGTGATATTCCATTTGATATAACCATTTTACCGAGACTAAATGCGATTTTTAATTCATTTACATTTGTATTTTTACTCGCTGCTCTTTACTTTATCCTAAAAAAGAATATTATGATGCACCGTAACTTTATCTTTGCTGCCTTTACGACGACAACACTTTTTCTGATTACGTATTTAACGTATCACACCTTAGCACCGAGCACTACTTTTGGTGGGGAAGGAATCATTAGACCAATCTATTATTTTGTTCTGATCTCACATATTACCCTCGCACCGATTGTTGTGGCCCTCGCCTTATTCGCTCTCGTTTGGGGCTTAACGCGCCAAGTTCGAAAGCACAAGAAAATAGCAAGGTGGACGATGCCCATTTGGCTCTATGTTAGCTTTACAGGTATCATTGTCTACTTGATGATATCGCCTTACTATTAAATCATGCTTCATGAAAGGAGCCAAATCCCCTTGGGATTTGGCTCCTTTTATAATCTTTACTCATAAAGCGTCCTGATCGGGAGATAATAAAAGTGGAGGTGGACAAGATGAATCAACCATACCGCTGCCCCAATTGCAATACGAATCGTTCCCGCTTTAATATCATTGAGCAAATCGCTAACCCCATCAAACTTGATCCACAAACTGGCGAGGTAATGAATGATTATACAACTACTCCTGTGGAACCTTTTCATATCCGCTATAATGGACCTAAATACAGATTCCAATGTGGTGTTTGTGGCATCATCGATCATGAACGTACATTTAAATAAACGCTAAAAAAGGATGGATGATGCTTGCCTTCGTAAAGCATCCCCGTCCCCACGCTCTCCATAACATTATAATCTCAACTCATTTCTCACCCGCAAAAAGTAGACCTTCAACAACCCCCTCCACCCTTAACCCTTTAGTGACAGCCAATTGAAGGGAATCCAAATCTCTGTTACCATAAGGTATACCAGTGCAGTTAAGGGGGATGATCGAATGAAAGTGGTATCAATTGAACCAACACCAAGTCCACATTCAATGAAGATTAATGTAACCATAAAACTATCCGATGGGGAAGCTTATAATTTTAAACAAGGAGAAGACCTATCAGACGCTCCAGATTACATCCAACGTTTATTTGAAATTAAAGGTATTATTAACATATACAGGGTGGTAGACTTCATTACCGTTGCCAGACACCCACGCACTCCATGGGAGGAGATCCTCCCCGCTATTCGGGAAACGCTCGGTACAGAAGAGCCTTCACATATGATCGATACGCAGACAGAGGACCCACAAAGCGCAGATCCTTCATTTGGGGAAGTACGGGTTTTCATTCAGATGTTCCGGGGGATTCCCATGCAAGTTAAATTAGAAGATGGCGATACGGAAGAACGGTTTGGCCTTCCCGAATTATTTACAAATGCTATTCTCGAAGCTTCGCCTGCATCTCCAAACATTATCTGGGAGAGAAAGTGGATCGAAAACCATGTCCGATATGGTGTTGTGAACGATATTGGTCAAGAAGTTGTGGAAGAGTTATCCGCGAGTTATGATAAAGAACGCCTTGATCAACTCGTTAAACATGCCTTCCAAGAAGAAGATTCAGGAGACATTCAAGAAATCGAAGCTAAAAACAAAATCACGCTCGAAACATTGGACCATTCGGATTGGAAAGTACGTTATGCTGCGCTTGATCGACTGAATCCAACGGTTAAAGACTTGTTGGTTCTTGATAAAGCCCTTGATGATGAACGGTCATCGATTAGACGCCTGGCAACCGCCTATCTTGGTATGGTCGAAGAACCTGAAGTGTTACCCTTTTTATACAAAGCATTACAAGATAAAGCGGCCAACGTTAGACGAACAGCTGGGGATTGTCTCTCTGATCTAGGATTCAAGGAAGCACAGCCCAAGATGATCGCTACATTGACAGATGAAAATCGCATTGTTCGTTGGCGAGCAGCTATGTTTTTATATGAAATCGGGGATGAAACAGCGATTCCAGCTCTCCAGGAAGCAAGTGAGGATCCTGAATTCGAAGTACGTATGCAAATAAAAATGGCATTAGATCGCATTCAAGATGGCGAAGCTGCCAAAGGATCCATTTGGCATCAAATGATCAAGGCATCAAGCAGTAAAAAGGAATAACAATAAAGAAGTGAGCCAAAACCCTTGAGAAAAGGGTTTTGGCTCGTTTTTTATAAATAATGCTTTCGTAATTCCGCTGCTGACTTAGGCGAGATATAACCAGGCCCAATATCATAGACTGTTTTCGCACCGGTCTGTCCTTCTTTATTCAACCGATAAGCAGCTCTAGCATAAGCCGTGAGTACACTCGCTGTAAACTCCGGATTGCTATTTAAATTCAAACTAAATTCAATCAATTGATTATTCGCTTCTCCTGTTTGTCCACTTCGAATGACAAAACCGCCATGTGGCATATGAGAATGATTTGTCGCCAGTTCTTCCGCCGTAATAAAGTGAACGGTTGTATCATACTCCGCGAAGTAATTCGGCATCGTTTTAATATCATTCGCTATCTTATTTTGATCTGCTTGTGAATCTGCTACAATATAACATTCCCGCTTATGGCTATCCGTTTTTGTTAAATCAGGATTTTCACCGTTGCGGACCGCTTCAATCGCTTCTTCAGATGGAATCGTGTATTGTACACCATCTTGAACGCCTTCCACACCGCGAACAGCTTCTGAATGCCCTTGACTTAGGCCTTTCCCCCAAAAGGTATATGTTTTTCCTTCCGCTAAAAAGGCTTCCGACATCACACGATTGATCGAAAACAACCCTGGATCCCAACCAACGGAAATAATACTGATCTTACCATTTGGCTCGGCAACCTGATTCACCGCATCAAAATAGGCCGGAATCTTAGCATGTGTATCAAAGCTATCCACCGTATTAAACATCTCCGCAAACTGTGGTGTTTGTTCAGGTAGATCGGTTGCTGATCCGCCACATAACATCATGACATCGATCGCTTCTTGATAATCTTTAGCATCATCAATATGGACTACTTTAACCGATGGATCAATTGGCTTCACACTGTCCGCACCACGTCGCGAAAAAATAGCAACAAGCTCCATATCAGGCTGTTGTTTGATCGCCGCTTCAGCACCCCGCCCTAAATTCCCATAACCGACAATACCAATTTTTATTTTACCTTTCATTTATATTCTCCTCCAAGATTGCAATATTAACCCGTTTACTGAAGTGTAACTTTCTTCATATTACCGTTTTTGCCCTTTATGTGCAATCACTCGGATTATTTCCAGTAGTTATAACTGTTTTTCATAAGGAAGCATCATCGTGGAACAATATGTATGGAAAGGAGAATGATCATGTCTGGAAAACCTAAAGGGCCGAAACAACAAGACAAGCCAAATCTACCCCAAAGTCCAAAGCAACCCTATGGCGAGCCATTAAGTGGCTCACATAAAGATAAAATGAAACGGCAACAAGGGCAAAAAAATGACGCTTCTCACGGAATGTAATCTACTTTGATACTACGCAATCTTTTTCTCGCTTATGGCCAGAAGTGGTGAAAGCGCGGGAACATTTAAATCCTGCGGAAATTCTGTTACACTAAAGGTTATCAATAGAAAGTGGTGAGATAACGATGCGATTAAAAGATAAAAAAGTAATTGCCATTCTTGACCATGATTTTGAAGACCTCGAGCTCATGTATCCCGTCTTACGCTTACGCGAAGAGGGTGCTACCGTCCATCTTGTTGGACCAGAAGCAAATAAAAAATATATTGGACAACATGGTGTTCCAGCGGAATCGGATTATGCATTTACCGAAATTAATGCCGAAGATTATGATGCCATCCTTGTTCCAGGTGGATGGGCACCAGATCAATTGAGACGATATGACGAAGTTTTGGAGTTTATCAAGGTCATGGATAAAGCCGAAAAGCCAATTGGCCAAATTTGTCATGCGGGCTGGGTGCTAATCTCTGCTGACATTTTAAAAGGCAAAAAAGTCACCAGTACACCCGGTATTAAAGACGATATGACGAACGCAGGTGCAACATGGATCGATGAACCTGTCGTGATTGATGGACACCTCATCTCGAGCCGACGTCCACCAGACTTACCACCATATGCGAAAGCATTTGCAGATAAGCTAGCAGAGTAATCAACAAGCCAGTCCCCTTTTCGAAGGGAGGCTGGCTTATTTATTCCCAAATATTACAATCCCCACGTAAACCATTTACCATGACCATCCGTCGTTCCCACTCGTCTTTTTTGCTCTACACCGTTTGTGAAGGAATCAAGATGAAGATCGGCATCCCACATATTATTATAGAGATGATAGATATCCCGCGACTGCCCAAGCTCCTTTATCGTGGCTTGCAACTCATGTTTCTCTTGTTCCGGAATTTGATTGGCTACATGCGTATGAAAGACACAAATGGTAGATGACTCCGGTATTTTCCGCGCGCTGTCTGCTAACAGTTCCACGCCATTTCCTTCGATCAAATCAAGTTGATGCTTACTTACAATTTGAGATGCTTGTTTAAAGATCGCCCTTCTATCATGGTGTTCTGGCCAAATTAGCGATTGGAGCCATAAATAATCTTCAGGATTCATCAAATCATTCACGTGCAAATCAATGCCGATACGATGTGTGACAGGTGGACTTGTGAGTCGGAGCCTGGGCTTACTTTTCCCTCTACATGCTGATGTAATCTGAATGGATGATAACTGATTTCCATAGGTTTGACTTCCCCCATAAGAATAACGATATTGATCCCATAATAATTGCAATCCACTACTCGTTCCGATTTCGATGATGGCTAATGGTTTTCCGATTTGCTCATACATATAAGAAAAACAAGGATACAAATACCCACAACGCCCGACTTCATTTGTTTGGACAAGCCTCGTTTGAAGAATCTCCATGATTTTCTTGTCATGAAGGAGACAGAATTCCTTGAAGTGCGGAAAGGATCGCGACTTATCCTGCGGCTGTTCAACAAGGCTTGGATAAAACGAAGCTAATGAATGCTCTTCTCCCTGTAATAAGAGCTGATGAACGGCTCCTAAAAACAAATTAGGAATCGGTTGCCCTTTTACAGCATAGGAGCTGAGCGCAAGCATATCTTCATCTTCGACAATTTTAGAGGATAAAAATGCATACAATGGACTCGATCCCACACATTCATTTTCAGCAAACTTTTTAAACAAACTGGCAATCTTAGCTTTTTTCATCGATGAATCACGCTCCTTTATCTCTCTTTATAGTACCATAAATCACCTTCCTTTAATTCAAAGAAAGCAATCGGATCAGTAAAAAGGAATGGATGAATTGCGCAAGACACCTTTACACGATGTAAGCGTTTCCGTATAATAAACATAAGGACTGATACTGTTTTGGGGGAGGATAATAATGAATCAAGTAAAAGAAGGAAGCCTACTATGGGAACCAGATGAGCAACGTAAACAACAAGCAAACATCACACACTATATGAAGTGGTTAAAAAAACATAAAAATGTAGTGTTCGAGGATTACCATACACTATGGAAATGGTCGACAAATGAAGTTGAATTGTTTTGGGAGTCACTTTGGGAGTATTTTGCTATCCAATCGGATCAACCTTATCAAACCATTTTAACAACCGAGAAAATGCCTGGCGCAAAATGGTTTCCTGAGGCGACTATCAACTACACAGAGCATATCTTTAAAAATAGAGATCCTGAACAACTCGCCATCATTCATAAATCTGAAACGCGAGAAACAAGTGACATGACGTGGGAAGAACTTTATCAACAGACTGCCGCTTTACAGCAGACTTTAAAACGAATTGGCGTGGAAAAAGGAGATCGGGTTGTTGCCTATGTAGCCAATATTTATGAGACGGTTGTTGCTTACCTCGCCACCGCAAGCCTTGGTGCAGTCTGGTCAAGTGCATCGCCTGACTTTGGTACACAAAGCGTGATTGATCGGTTCTCCCAAATCGAACCGAAAGTGATGATTGCGGTAGACGGATATAGTTATAATGGAAAGCGCTTCGATCGAATCCCAACCGTTAAACAAATTCAGGATCATTTACCTACTTTAAAAGCGACGATCATGATCCCTTTTCTAGATGAATCTGCTGATGAACCTGTGCTAAAAGATATGATCACTTGGGGAGAGGCGATCAACACCAAAAGCAAACAAACCCTCACTTATGAATATGTCGCCTTTAATGATCCATTATGGGTATTGTTTTCTTCCGGTACAACAGGTAAGCCAAAACCAATCGTACAAAGTCAAGGCGGTATTCTACTGGAGCATTTAAAAGCACTTACCTTTCATCTCGACCTGGACGAAAGGGATCATTTCTTCTGGTTCACTACAACCGGATGGATGATGTGGAACTTCCTTGTCGGGGGATTACTTACAGGCAGTACGATCGTTTTATATGACGGTAATCCGAATTTCCCGGATCGGAACATGCTTTGGAAGTTTATCGAGGAGATGAAGATCACAAACTTTGGAACAAGTGCTAGTTTTATAACCGATGCGATGAAAAATGAGCTTTCCCCAAAAGCAGCATTTGATTTTAGTCACTTGAAAAGCATTGGATCAACCGGATCCCCATTACCACCTGAGGGATTTACCTGGTGTTATAACCACGTTAAAGAAGATTTGTGGATCGCCTCCGTTAGTGGTGGAACAGATGTGTGCACCGCTTTTATTTTAGGAGTGCCGATTTTACCCGTCCATGCCGGAGAATTACAATGCCGCGGATTGGGCGCAAAAATCGAAAGCTTTACAGATGATGGTCTAGCTAAAATAGGGGAAATTGGGGAATTAGTGTTAACGAAGCCACTTCCATCAATGCCGATCTATTTCTGGAATGATCCTGATGGCAGTCGGCTACATGAAAGTTATTTTGATATGTTCCCTGGTGTTTGGCGCCATGGAGATTACTTGGAAATTACCGACCGAAAAACATGCCGTATTTATGGCCGTTCCGATGCGACCATTAATCGAGGCGGTATTCGAATTGGGACGAGTGAAATCTACCGAGCTGTTGATCAAGTAAAAGAAATCGCAAATAGTCTGATTGTCGATATTCCGGACGGTAAAGGAGACTCCACGGTCCCACTGTTTGTTGTCATGGAAGATGGATACACATTAACGGAAGACGTCAAACAGACGATTCGCAAGCAGATTAGAGAACAATGTTCACCACGACATACACCGACTGTTATTTATCCCGTAACAGCTTTACCAGAAACGTTGAATGGAAAAAAGGTAGAAATCCCAGTCAAAAGAATATTAATGGGCGAACCCGCTGATCACGTTGTCAACCGAGATTCTTTAGCCAATCCCCAAGCGCTCGATTACTTTATCAAACGGTCGACGAAACATCCAATGCATACCAAAAAATAAGTAAATAATGGAGGCTATCGGATGAATAACAGGTTTATGTTCACGCTGCTTTTCTCTTTCTTTATCATACTTTTAACGGCTTGTGACTCTGATAATGGGGAGAGAGACATCAGCCAAGCAGACTCGAAATCTTCCAATGAGATGACCGCAGAAAGTAATGATGTTGACCAAGAAGTAGAAGTGCAAGCTACGGACGAGGACGAAAACCTCCCAGACGGTACATCAGATCAAATGGTCATTCACCAAGCTTATTTAAGCGTACAAGTGAAAGATTTGGAGAAGACACAGTTGCACATTGATAAAAAGGTGAGTGAATATGATGGATATACCATTGAATCGAATGTCTATCAAGAGGACGATGAACATTCCAATGGTTATGTAAAAGTCCGCATTCCTGAGAAACACTTTCAATCCTTTCTAAAAGATACGGAGTCAGAAGTAACGGAGACCGTGGAGCGCACTATCACAGGTCAAGATATAACGGAGAAATATGTAGATTTAAAGTCGCGACTAGCCGCCAAAGAAGCCGTGGAAAAACGACTCCTTGACTTTATGGAGGAAGCGGATAAAACGGAAGATTTATTAAAAATATCAAATGACTTAGCAGAAGTTCAAGAAGAAATCGAAGTCATTGTGGGCCAGATTAATTTTCTTGATAATCAAGTCGATTTTGCAACTGTTGAAATCAACATGCAAGAAAGTAGCGTGATCATTCCTAATATGGACGATTCGAATTTAGACACGTGGGATAAAACCAAAAAACAATTTGCTACGAGCATTAATTTTATCCGCACCATCATCTCTGGAGGTATCGTCTTCTTGATCGGAAACTTACCAATGATCGCTATTCTACTCGTCATCAGTATCGGTGCGTATGTCATTATTCGGAACAAGAAAAAGTAGCTTCTGTTTGATGTAGTCCCCAAGAGAGATTTCTAATCACCTACCTTTTGGGGCTTGCACCATGCCATTAGCTACTTTTCCTTTTCATGATTCTATCAGTCCATCCACAGCAAGATAAGTGCGATTATTCATCTGTAGCTTTCTTCTCGATTGTATTTTTAGTGCTGGAGTATAATCCACTTGCAGATAGACCAATCATGATTCCGACAATAATCCCTCCCTTTAGATCCGTTGGATAGATATATAAAATACTAGTCGCTATCCCGAAGAACAAGGATGCTAGAGGCAAGAATCGCTTTGGTAGACCAGCCCTCTTTAACACTTCCACAAGCCCAACAATTACGGCAATTAAGGCGACACCATAAACTTCAAACATACAAACACCCCTTGGAACTAGTTTATGTTTATATCGCATGATGAGAACGGCAATGTACCATCTACCTGATGGACAGACGATAAATAGCGGTCCCACATACACCGTGAATTGATTTAATGATCTAATGAAAAAACAGAGGGTCTGTATCAACCACTCTGTCTACACATCGTTTCATTATTAATCAGCCATTAACCAAGAGACTGCAAGCGTTCCATACCCCGTATGAACACCAGCAACAGGAACGAGCGTTTCCGTCTTCACACGAAGTTGCTGATGGATACCTTCTAACTCTTCTTTCCAATGCAGGGCCATTTCCTTCACACCGGCATGCATCACACAAATTTCCTTAAGTTGGTGTGTTTCTACAGCATCTTCAATAATTTGAAAGAAACGATTCTTCGCCCTTGCTTTTGTTCTAATTTTTTCATCCACAACAACTTTCCCGTTTTGAAAACGAAGCAATATATTAATATTAAGTAAACTAGCAAAAATCGCTTGAGGTGTACTTACCCTTCCACTTCTTTTTAACTGATCTAAACTTGATGGAAGTAAATACATCTCCGCTTGTTCCGGATACGTTCGTAACACATCCACAATTTCTTCCATGCTTTTCCCTTGTTTTTCAAATGAAAGTCCATTCTGAATCATCTTCCCTAGTGCATAAGCTCCGACCTTAGAATCAATCACTTCCACAGGAAAACCCGTTTGTTTTGACGCATTTATTGAACTATCATATGTGCCTGTTAATGCACTTGATGCATGAATCGCGATCCCACCATCATATTCCTCTTTTAACTTTTCATACAGCTCAATAAATTCACCAAATGCGGGTTGGCTCGTTTTAGCCCCTTCCCCATCCACTTTGAGCTTTTCGTAAAATTCTTCCTTCGTAATTTCTACATCTTCTTTATAAGAAACACCATTGACAATCACACTCAGTGGTAGTACATATAGATTATTTTCCTCGATAAAGTCTCGAGAGAGCCCACACGTACTATCCGTGATCCAAGCAATCTTTTTCATTCTAATTCCCCTTAGTGTTGATGTTTGATATTAATACCTACTCCTAATATATATATTTTTCGTTCAATATGCAATTACTACACAAGCGAAGGATTATCAATCTTTAGTTGACTAACAATTAATAATCCTGTAAAGTTATTATCAGAAACGCACGACCTCGTTAGGTAAGGCTCCTGTGCTGGAGATACGCTACTGCCCAAAAATGTCTAAAGACGCCAATGGGTCAACTGGAACTATCGACATAAGGTAGTTTTTAATGTAGCTGGACATTGTCCTATGCCATACAGTGCTAAAGCTCTACGATTGGAGGATATTTGTTAGGCTTTTTTAATTGTGTTCATTATGTGAACACTTCTTAATGATGCTATTTGCAAAACACCTTCTATCTATAGAAGGTGTTTTTTACTTGAAAATAGGGAAGGATGTGGGATGGATATGGGGATTGTTCCCGAACCTGATTCAGAGTCATATTGTTGCATTACTAAAGTGAATATAAGTTTTTTAGGAGTCCACTCTCACAAGAACGAATTGAATACAGTAGACTGACTCCTATCAAGGAGGAATTATAATGGTTAAACTAGACAAAAAGAAACGTGAACAATATAAAAAGATTATGTTAGATGCTCTACATGCTGGGAAAAAGGAGGAATTTCGGAACACCTTTTTAGAACTACACCCTTCAGACCAATTAGATATTTTTATAAAATTAGGTCGTGATGCCCGAAAACGCGGATATTCCTATCTGAGACCAGAGGAATTTGCAGATATATTTGGCGGGTTAAACGTACGTAATCAAAAGCTCTTCTTCCTAGAATTAGATGAAGATTACTCTGTCAGCATGTTTAACCAGATGTTCACAGATGATGTTGTTAACTTTTTAACGGAAATAAATAGCGAGCGATCTGAAAAGATCTTGCACCACATGGATAAAGATAAGGCACAAAAGGTTAGAGGGCTTTTGTCTTATGCGCCGGAAACTGCGGGAGCGATTATGACGAAAGAATTAATCAGCATTTCGTCAGCGGATATCGTCTCCAATGTATTAGAAAAGCTTAGAACAGATGCTCCAAATGCAGAAATCATTTATTATCTTTATGTTGTTAATGAGGCGGAAAAACTAGTAGGTGTTGTTTCTCTACGAGACCTGATTATCGCTTCACCAGAAGAGCCGATTGAAAACATTATGAGTACCCGGGTTATATCCATAGCAGATCATATGGATCAAGAAGATGTTGGTAAGCTGATTAAGAAATATGATTTCTTAGCCGCGCCAGTTGTCTCTGAAGAAAATCGTTTACTCGGTATTGTGACGTTTGATGATATTATGGATATACTAGAAGAAGAAGTTACCGAAGATTTCGGAGAGATTTCAGCCACCAAAGGAGCAACAGATCTAACATTGAGTCCCTTTACAGCTGCTAAAAAACGGGCTCCATGGATTATCATACTCATGTTCTTTGGACTCGTAACAGGTGGGGTAATCGGACAATTCGAAGAAACACTTGAATCCGTCGTCGTCCTCGCTGTCTTCATTCCCATGATTATGGGATCTGCCGGAAATATTGGTACACAGTCATTGGCTGTTGCCGTTCGTGGACTCGCACTCGAAACCATTGAAGAAGGTGGATTTTGGAAAATGATTCGCCGTGAATTTAGTACGGGATTCATGATCGGGGTTATTTGTATGATCCTGATTACCGTTATGATTACCCTTATATATGGAAATTGGATGTTAGCATTAATTGTAGGTTTTTCTATCCTTTGTACATTTGGTATTTCTGCGGTCATTGGATCGACCATTCCATTACTCATTAATAAACTAAACCTTGATCCAGCGATTGCATCCGGTCCTTTCATTACAACCGTAAATGATATTGTCGGCCTTCTTATTTACTTCTCAATCGCAACATCTTTAATGGCTTATTTATAATCTGCGATAAAGAATCATGCTATTTACCATTTATGGTAAGCAGCATGATTTTTTATTTTTAAATATAAATCATCTCCTGAATTATGGAGATGAAGGAAAAACAAAAAAACATAAAAGATACAGATGGAAGATTCCCCCACAAATAACTTTACCCACATTAGGAATCCTTGTCATTCTTATAATTACTCACTTGTTTCACTACCCCTATCGTTACTTCAAGTATATTCCTTCACAATCCCATTATTTATTTGCAGTTAACCATTTTGTGTTTTCTCTAGGCTTTAATATTGATACTGCGTTCTGATTTCAGTTTGTACCACATATTTATTTAATACAATGAATAAAATTCATTCTAATGAATGAGTTTCATAATTATGCTACTATTATTCATTTATTTATAACCTTTATAGAGGGGAGGTATTTCAAGACCACCATATATTTTTAAAATATCTTCATGAAGGGGGAAGTTATCCATGAAACGTATTGGGAAGGTAGGGCTATTATCCCAAATTTTGATCGCATTTGTTGTCGCCATCATTGCTGGGGTTATATTTGGACCAAGCATTGGAATTGTTGAACCTCTCGGAATCCTATTCTTGCGCCTTATTCAGTTTATTATTATACCATTGATTGTTTCTTCGCTGATTGTTGGTGTTGCCAGTACGGGAGATATGCAAACGCTTGGGAGAATCGGTGGGAAAACGATTGTCTATTATTTAACCACGACCCTGATTGCGGTTACAATTGGCCTTTTGGCTGGGGTTTTATTCAAGCCAGGTGCTGGTGTGGACGTTTCCACCACGGGAGAAATACCCGAAGCAACTGAAACTGGTGGTGTCGTTAATGTCTTGTTGGAAATCATTCCGACAAATCCTTTAGAAAGCTTATCCAGCGGAAACATCCTGCAAATTATTTTCTTTGCCCTATTTATCGGTCTCGGCATTACGATGGTTGGGAAAAAAGCAGAACCTGTTTACCAATTCTTTGATGGTCTTGCAGAAATCATGTATAAAATTACGTGGATGATCATGAAGCTGATTCCACTTGGGATATTCGGATTATTAGCACCAATCATTGGTGAATATGGTCTGTCCGTATTACTTCCGTTGATCAAGCTTGTGTCCGTCGTTGCTGCCGGTTGCCTTGTCCATGCCATTATTACCTATTCGATCGGTGTGAAGACGCTCGGAAATATGAGTCCTTGGCGTTTTTTCAAAGGTATCCTACCTGCAAGCCTTGTCGCATTCAGTACACAAAGTAGTTCCGGAACATTGCCAGTCACGATCAAATGCTCTGAAGATGATTTAGGTGTATCGAAGAAAGTTTCAAGCTTTGTTCTACCATTAGGTGCCACCGTCAATATGGATGGGACGTCACTTTATTTAAGTGTTGCCGCGCTTTTTGCAGCACAAGCATATGGCATTGAATTAACATTTATACAAATTCTAACGCTCATCCTCATTGCCACACTTGGTTCGATTGGAACCGCTGGCGTACCGGGGGCAGGTTTAGTCATGTTAACGCTCGTACTAACCAGTCTGAATTTACCACTAGAAGCCATTGCATTAATCGCGGGTGTCGATCGATTTATGGATATGTTTAGAACCGCTGTCAATATTACAGGTGACGCTTCTGGAGCGGTCATTATCCAAGAGTCGGAAAATAAAGTAGCTGAAAAGAAGAAAACCGAAGTTGCTATTTAGCAGAATCCGCAACTGACTTGTTCCTAGATCACAAGTCATAAAAATGAGTTTCGGGCGATCATCCCCCCAAACTCATTTTTTTCGTATGCTAGCCCACCATTCACCTTTTATTGTCAATAATGGATGTGTAAGCGATAGAAACTTCTCGATCCTATGTTTAAACGTAAATAAAATAAATAATGAATACTAGAACAATCCGGTAGATCGCAAATGGAACGAGTTTAACTTTGTTAATCAATTTCAGGAAAAAACGAATCGATAATAAAGCAAATATAAATGCAGCAACAAACCCAACCATAAAAAACGGCAATGCTTCCAGTGTGAAATACTCCCAGTTTTTCAAAAGTGATATCCCACTTGCCCCTACCATGATGGGTACAGCCATAATAAAGGTAAAATCAGCAGCTGTACGGTGACTCATACCTGTCATAACGCCTCCCGAAATGGTTGCTCCTGATCGCGAAAATCCAGGCCACAAAGAGAAACATTGGATCAATCCAACGACAAATGCCTGTCGATATGTAATGTGGTCAACCGTTTGTGTCAGCGGATCTGTTGGAGCATATCGGTCGGCAACAATCATTAGAATCGACCCTAATAACAACCCAATTAAAACCGTTTCTGTAGAAAATAAATAATCATCGATAAAATCTTTCAAGAGCAGACCAAACACTCCTGCTGGAATTAAGCCTACAATGACTTGACCCAATTTTAGCCGTCCATGTGCTGATGTTGTATGATACTTTTTTCTCCCGAAACGTTTTAAGCCAAGCAAGTCGATAAACCGATTTTTAAAAATAACAATGACCGCTAAAATAGAGCCAAGTTGAATAACAATTTTAAATGTATTGGCCACATACTTTGTTAAAAACCGTTCTGATTGTAACCACATATCATCCACGATAATCATATGTCCCGTTGATGATACGGGTGCAAACTCTGTCAGCCCTTCCACCATTCCTAGAATAATCGCTTTTAGTAATTCTATGATATCCATTGGTTTTATCAACTCCCACGATCATGAAATTCTCTACCTTCTGCTACTTTGTTTCCGAATATATAAAATAAGCAATAGCAACATGCCAATCGCAATGAGTAGGTAGACCACGGTGGAATAAACATCCATAAACCCAAGAATGTCTTGCCAAGACTCACCTAAAACAACACCGATTAAGATAAGGATCATATTCCACGCTACTGTTCCAATCATCGTAAATAGGAGGAAAACCCAAAACGTCATGTTTGACATCCCTGCTGGAATTGATATAAGGCTCCTAACGAGTGGGATCATTCTGCAAAACAATACGGTCCAATAACCATATTTTTCAAACCAAACATCCGCTCTGTGAATATCTCCTTTGGTTACACGAATGAGGTGTCCCCACCGCCCCACTATTTTCTCCATCCGTGCTACATCGATCAGCATGCCGATTCCATATAAGACGATCGCGCCGAGTACAGAACCAGTGGTCGCCGTAATAACGACACCCATAATGGATAGATTCGTATAGGTAGTCATAAATCCCCCAAAGGTTAAGATGACCTCAGAAGGAATCGGCGGGAAGATATTTTCTATGGCCATCATAAGAAAGATCCCTACATAGCCAAACTGTTCCATCATATGGGTAATCCAAGTTTGCATCTGACTCCTCCGTGATCCTTATTGAACATGTCCACTATTCATTATAGTTTACTGCAATCATATTTATGTATGGATTATTAAAAAAACCATACCCTACCCGTTATGATAGAAGCATGATTCTTTAAGATAACCCGATGACAGCTAAGATACCAGATCGGAATGGCTGGTTTATAAACGGTGTTTTTCATCAAAAAAACAGAAGCAACTTACCAACGAAGGTAAACAGCTTCTGCTTTTCTATCATTGTATTTCCTAAATACGAGTAAACATAAACAAAACCAAGCAATTGAAATACTCATCGCAGCGATTGTATCGGATAGAAAATGCGCTTCTAAGAACAACCGACTAAGCGGAATACCAATTATAACGACTGTACAAGCCATATAGGAAATAAATCGTAATGCTGCATTCCTAATGAAGCGCGCGCTTATATACATTAAAAACACGAGTAAAATGGTCGCCCGCATCGTATGCCCACTCGGGAAACTGTATGAGGGGATTTCAAGTGAGTAATTAAACACTTCAATATTGCTCATCTCCCCCGGACGTTCCCGTTGGAATAGTAGTTTCAATAGAAGGTTTAGAAAAACGCCACCAACCGAGACAATCATAAAGAAAATCATAAAGGACCAATTCTTTCTCATCATGAAAATAGCGGCAATCACAAACGTAACCAACAAGATAACCTCGCTCGAGCCGAGCATGGAAACAAGCTCCATCGTTTTCACTAATGTTGCCGATGACGTTCGATCAATCCAATCAATAATCGCTTGATCATACATATACCCATGCTTCGCTGTAAATATATAGGTAACTGAAATAAAGGTAAGTATCGAAATAAGTAGAATAAGGTACAGTGGTTTATTTTTCATAAAAGGCTCCTTACATCATTAATAAGTGATCGACGTTATGTCATCATATAACGTTGATAATTGGATTGTCAATCAAGACTACTAGAAAATAAAATGGATATACCCGCCCTCGTGCCCTCGCGCTGATAATTGTCGGATTTGCGCTATAAATACCCCACTTTCCGCTAATGATCCCCAGCTTTTCGCTAGAGAATGAGCAAGCAAAGCTGAAGTCTCCATTCTATTACTAAAATCCCCTCATTAAACGTGTTTCCCTTGAAATAATACTCAATCCAGTATATAATAGATCTTGGTTGAAAAATTAACTAATGGGGCATTAGCTCAGCTGGGAGAGTGCCTGCGTGGCACGCAGGAAGTCGTCGGTTCAAGCCCGACATGCTCCACTACGGAAGAGCGCTTATACACGAAGGTGTGTGGGCGTTTTTTTGTTTTATTCATACATTACATTCATTGAATGAATTTCATAATCACCAAAATCGGCAACATCGATACAGTATGTAGTTAAGAACGGATCAACGAAACTATATGTTGTAGCGATGTTGCACTAAACCAGTATTATGAAATTCATTAATTAAATGAAAATACTATGAGGCACAAATTAGGCGCAAAAATTAGCTTATATCTATTAAATTATATTTCAAAAGGTCCAATTTAAAGTTTCTCCTTTAGTCGAGGTTTATGAGTCAGTTATCCACACTTACTTCCAACCACTCTGCAAATTCTTTATTGGTTGGATATTCCCCTACGTTGATAACTTCCTACTTATATTGTAATCAGATACTGTTTTTAACAAGAAGAAAGGGTGAAAAATAAAGGAATATTTTCTTGCTCAGCCCTCTTCATATTTGTTTCTCGCTTTTCAAACTTCCCTGCACAGTTTGCGTAGGAAAACCCCTCCACACGATAAGCATTTTTATCTTCTGTTAAGGTTTTTGCTGTATTACCAACTTTCATCATCTCCCTCTGATGCACGAAGGGTTTTCTACGAGCAGTTTAACAAGCTCATCATCTAGTGAATAGTAGACTAACTTCCCTTCTTTTTGGTATGTTACTATCCCTTTTTTAATAACCTGACGCTCGTATAGCTTTATAATTTTTCTCCCACAAATACTTGACTCAATCATTTACTGATTATACAATATATTTTTGTGTCTAAAGTTATATGGTAGATTATTCTTACTAATGAATGAATTTCATAATTTCCACAATCGGCAAAATCGATACGATATGTAGTTAAGAACGTATCAACAAAACTATATGTTGTATCAGTGTTGCACTAAACCGGTATTATGAAATTCATTAAATATAAGGCATATAGCTTACTTGAAGTTGTTTGAAAAGTCTCAAATTAAATCTGTAGCAATCCTGAGGAGGAAAATTTATGAAGAATAAAGTTTCATTATCTGCACAGTTTGCGATTGGATTTATGCTATTTGCTTTGTTTTTCGGAGCAGGCAACTTGATATTTCCAGCGCAATTAGGGCAGTATGCTGGGGAAAATCTCTGGCCAGGAATTATAGGATTTTTAATCACGGGGGTGGGATTACCGCTACTTGGAATTGTAGCAATTGCTTATTCTGGAAGTAAAAACTTACAAGACTTAGCGAGTAGAGTTAGTCCTGCTTATGGAATATTCTTCACTGCACTTCTATATTTAACAATTGGACCATTCTTTGCGGCACCAAGAACAGGTACGGTAGCTTATGAGGTAGGAATTATGCCATTTGTCCCGGAAGCCTATCAGCAAACCGGCCTACTTATCTTTACCCTGATCTTCTTCGCAATTACGCTCGTATTTTCTCTGTATCCAGCAAAAATTGTGGACAACATTGGTAAAATACTAGCACCTACATTAGTACTTTTACTTGGTGCCTTGTTAGTTACAGCGTTTATAAATCCAATGGGTCCAATTGGAGATGCGCAAAACAGTTATGTTGATGGTGCATTTGTTACAGGGTTCCTAGAAGGTTATAACACGATGGATGCACTTGCTTCGCTTGTATTTGCGATTATTGTTATTAATGCTATTCGATCATTTGGCATTACAAATAAAGGAGAAATCCTATCTGTAGCGATGAGAACAGGTTTTATCGCCATCATACTTCTAGCTGTGATTTATGTAGGTATATCTTATTTAGGGGCAATAAGTGTTGAAAACTTAGGTATTTTTGATACAGGTGGTCCTGTATTAAGTGGTGCAGCTACCTATTACTTTGGTACAATTGGTTCCGTGTTATTGGCAGTTATGATTATTCTTGCCTGTTTAACAACGGCTATTGGTCTAGTTACAGCGAATGCGGAATATTTTAATACACTTTTTCCAAGGATTAGCTATAAAATATTAGTAGTATTCTTCTCTACCATTACATTTATTGTTGCTAACTTTGGTCTAGCTAATATTATTGCCTTCTCTATTCCAGTGTTGATGTTCCTCTATCCACTAGCAATAGTATTAATGATACTTACATTCTTGTCACGTTTCTTTAACCATGCACGTATCGTTTATGTAGTAACAATCGCTGTTACATTCTTGATCGCTATTGTTGATGGAATAACAGCACTTTCTGGTGAATTAAAGGTGGATTTTGCCTTTATAAATCCAGTTGTAAACTTCTTTGATGCAATATTACCATTCTATGGAGCTGGATTAGGTTGGTTGGTTCCGGCATTAATCGCTATTGCTATTACGGGCATACTTGCGAAAGCATTTAATTTATCAACACCAGTTGAAGACAGTTAAAACAGATTAATTAAACATCTGAATGAATTTCATAATTGCCAAAAAAAGTAGCATCGATACGACATGTAGTTGATAATGGTTCAACAAACTGTATGTTGTATCGGTGGGTAGTAAATTCGCTAACTCCTTAATTCTTGGTCGGGAAAACCGCCCTCTCTGCGATTACCGTTGACAAATGCAAAAATGACACATGTCCGAGATCAGCAGCTTCCCTTTGTATAAATGCTTCTAATTGCTTAAATAACGACCTTTCAACTTATAAATATTGGTTATGATTTTACTTGCTTCAGTTCCACATGATGCATTAGTCGTCACAATAGTTATCGCAATCCCTGGTAGTGAACCCTTGGCACCTGCTTTTAATAGTGCCTTGGCACCCTTTTTCCATTGTCCATTTTTAGCTGCTTCCCATACAGCGGTTAAACCTGCAGCACCAAATGTTTTTTTACTTCCCTTCTAAAACAAGCTTCTTTGGCTGCAGCCCATTTTGGATTTTGCTTTATAAGAAAAGGAGTTATTTCCGGAGGTACCTGATTTACTTCATCAATAAGTAGTCCCTCTTCTTCAAGTTCATCTATTATGTACCTATACTCAGGTAAAATTGATAATTCTTTCTCAAAACCAATAGGATTTCCATCATTATCATAAACTATACTTTTATCAAATAAAACTTCTAATACTTTTGCAAGATCTTCTACTTGCTTTTCATCATAGTCATTAGTACTTGATGCTTTTCAAAAAACACTCACCCCTCCAATTTATGGTAACCTTATCATGCTTTTATATATTTTAGAAAGATTAATCTTCAATAGATA